>Ga0041059_1000461_pt1 | contig 30511 bp, 29 predicted proteins | sample AraColnosormetaG_FD_56232 | JGI IMG/M metagenome (GOLD analysis project Ga0041059, IMG submission 56232) | Arabidopsis roots microbial communities from North Carolina, USA - Col MF nosort | ecosystem: Host-associated > Plants > Roots > Unclassified | place: USA: North Carolina | collected...
TTGTGAATATTGTCACAAAGCAAAATTAATTATAGAGAAATAAATAATGCGTACCTCGTAAACATCCGATAAATAAAATAATAATAAAAAAAAATAGTTTCCACAGTTTATAAATAAATAAGAAAAATAGTAGTAGAGCTTAACCTGCGCCGACATCTTCGAAAGGTAGATTCGGTTAAAATGCGCACTACTCTTCTTCGTCAAGCTTCCTCCACTTACTTGGTAAGAATAGCTTTGACTATTACACGAAGCTACTATTTAGTTTTTAAATGTCCAAACAAGTTTCATAATTATCCGTTCGTGGAACCAACAATAATACCAAAACCAATCGTATATTAGAAACGTTACGCACCTATAGCTTGGTGCCTAGGAATATTTTTATACGGCCATGAAAACTGAGATAAATAAGACTTATGGTCGAATAGAATGGCGTTTGGTGATTGGAGGAAACAAATTATTCTTGGATTCTGTACAAAATGAATTTATTGGATCACGCACTATGCTACTGATTTTTGATTGGGATTCATATGCAAATTTTTCGTTGGACTTTTCTTAAATAAAACTAAAAAAAACTTTAAGCTCACTTTATGTTCTGTTTTTATTGTCTGATTTCAAAGGATTTAGGCAAAAAAAAAAGCCAATTTGAAACTTGAAATGTTAATCTATGTGTACTAGTAAATAAACGAGAAAACAATTATACAGTTATTGTGCCTTAAACTGTTTTTACAGGCATATCCTGTCTTTCTCTGTATACCAAGTTCTTAATTTAAACTAATAAGAAAACAACATTGATATACTTATATATCTTCTCCAACCTCTGCTCTTGTGCCAGATTCTTCCTTTAAAAGTGTTTTGGCGATAGACTTTACCTTTCGAAAGGATCTCCCGCCTCAGCAGGATATTCAGGTGCGGCTACAGCTGCATCAATCTTCTCCCTTAGATTGAATTTCTTGGCGATCATTGGCCTTACATCTTCAACTCCAATTAGGCTTTCAAGAAATGGCAGCAAGTGAAGGAGTTCTTTATCTGATGGGTCATTAAACCAGCTCTCTATTGGCACTCCATTTTCCACTTGGAAACCAAATGCCTAAAACATTGCAGAAAAAGAAAAACACCAATGAGATTGTGCAACAGCCTTAGATCGAGCTTAGAGAATTCTTAATGGCGGTTCTGGAATCAACTTCTTTTCATCAACCCTACAAAACCAATGAGATAGCTTTTGCAAACAAAGAACTTCTACTGGATTCGCCCATACTACCTTTCATAGTTATTATAGTTTTCCTATACTAGAAGTGTATCCTACAATTATAGCTGATAAAAGCATCTATCGATCGGTTTAGGTATAAAGCATAAGAATGGAGAACTAAACGTGTTTACTCACTGTGTAGAAGGATAATAAGAGTATAATACCTGTGGGGAGTTATCAACAATGATAACACGAGATAAATCACGCCCGAGGACTGACAAATCCTTGAGGTAGTTACCATCAAAGAAAACACACGAGTCACGGTACACTCTATGGCGAAAGAGCTTTCTCTTAGGGTCAAGCACGTTCAGAAGTTGCTCAGCATAAATACTTTGGCTAGCTGTAAATATAATGATCTCAAAAAGTCGGGACACTCTCTCCATAAACTCTTTGAGGTGAGGACGGCATCGCACATACACCATATGCTCTTCTTCATTAAAATTCACTGGGAATGTGAAATCTACCTCACCACACGGCTCTAGAGTCGAGTGCACAAGAGTTTCTGCAAAATAAAACATATATGTTATAGTAGCCTTAAAACCTGGTGAGAAAAAACTAAGATTTGTGTGCCATTAAAACCTGCAAAGAGAGATACAATTTTAAACAAACGAATCAACTGAAAAGTAGCCTTACCATCAAGGTCTAGGACAAGAGAAATAGGAGGACAGCTTCGGGTTTGTTTAGGAAGCAAGACCGGCCTGAAAGTTGGGACAACAGAAGACAGGTTCGGCAAGTTCTTGATAAACAGATAAGGATCAAACTCATCGAGCTCCTCATCCTCTTCATCCTCCATGCATACCGAAGTAATAAGGGAATCTTGACCACGCTCGTCAACACATTCCAGCTTAGAGCTCTTCATCGCTAGATAAATGGCAGAAACCGAATCCAAGTTACAATTTGGATCTACGGTACTTGTATCTAGAGCAAGCAATCGATCATAAGGGTTCTGTGCATCCAAATCCCGAGAAGAAGGAGAGTCATCATCTTCCATTAAAACCCTATTAACATCAACTTGTAACTGAATTAGACAACAGAACTCAGAGCCTAATGCAACTACTCCACAATTTCAATATCTGACCATTATTCACATTCATACCCAAACACTACTATAAATCTACAAGTACAAGGTTCAATGATAAAGTTTTCAAATTTACCTTGTAGAAACTCTCTTCACTCCTGTAGCTACCGACAAAGCAGAGACACCGGAGATAGATCAGTTCCCGAGAGCCGTCAAATTACAAACAACTAGCTCATACACTATCTGAGAACGAAAACAGATCTTGGATTAGAAAAGGAGCAAAGCCCTAGATACAATTCACAAAGAAGGAACCAAAACAAAAAAGTACCCAGATTTAAAATATTTGAAAGATAAAAACTTTGGAGCCAAAAGAAGCAAAATTCGAAAACTTTTCATCGCGGAAAGTGACAGAAATCAATATTTTAAGAAAGAGAACCGAACCGGAACTGAAACCCACGAAATCGATTTCAGATAATTTTCAATTTTGATATATATATCTAGGGCTTTTAATACGAAAAAAGGGGGGAAAAAAGACATGTGGAAAAATCAAAGCTTTTTACTGGGATAAACGATGGATAAATCTAATCTTTCCGCTTTCTCCGCAAATTTCTCTGCAAATTTCAAAATTTCTTCAACGAAGCGCACACCTAGATTAAACTTCAGTAGCCCAGAAATTCGAGCTGAGATTGAAGAGCTAAGAAGAAGAAACGGAGAGGGAGAGAGAGAAAAAAGAAAACCCTAGAGAGAGTATATTCGTCGGAAAAAAGTACCTCCGATCAAAAACGATTTCTTCTAGCTTCCGTCTTCTTCTCTCTCTCTCTTCGAAATAAAAGAGTAAAATATTTGCTCGAAATGAATGACAGACGACTATAGTCTACATAAGCAATGAAATATTTCATTTAAATGCCCTCATACTTTATTAATATTTCATTAGTAACCTCGATAGTTTTTGATTTGTTAAACTAAACCCCAAACATTCGAAGAGTATTAGGCCGGTAAATGATGACGTCATCTCCGGTTGGAGGATAGTACAACGATGCCGTAGAGAACTAGAGAAGTGTCTTTTTCTTAAAAAGGAACCTTCTGTTTTTTACAAATTGAACATGCATGTTATGGATTATTGGAATAAAAAAAACGTTTTGAAGACTTTTGAATATTTTCTTTGAAAAATGAAATTATACAAGATTATGTGACTTGATTAGATTTGATGTTACAAGTTAAGTTGGTTTAGAATAATCTTTGTTTAGTACTACTATATATAGGATGATCTATTTTTCATTGGTTATAGCTAGAATGCTATATAGAATTGTGGAATGTTGTTTCATGTCATGATTATGCAGATTTATTACCAAACACATAAAAGATTAAGAGGTATGACATGAATGACGTGTTCTGCTGATTATGTTTACGACGAAATCCAAATAAAAGACAATTTGATCCAACACAAACTGAAAAACACTCAACCTGCCAATATTATTCAAAGAAATGAACAACATCAAACTTGTATTCAAGCATGGCACAATGGATGATTCAGAGAGGACATGATGGCTTAAAACAACATTGATATATTTACGTTCCCAATTTGAGCTTTAGAATATATGTTTGTAATTTGAGAATACATATGATTGTTTCATCTTCTTCCCCATCTTTCTCTTATACTCTTTCGTTTTCTTGAATACTTTGTAGCATAAAGAGCATTTAGACTCTTAGTTCATTCTCTTTTGAACTTTGTCTCATGTTAATCCCATTTTTGTTTTTGTTTCATACATGGCTATCTATGTGGGTTACTTCTAAGAACTACAACAACACATCAAGGATATATAATTTAGCAATTTTCTTAGTTAACTTTTCCTTCTCCTAGAAACACTAACCAGGAAACAGTTAACTAAAACCACTCCCGCCAAGTTTTGAAACGTTGTACATATATATAGGAGTGAAAATATTACTTTCAGAAACATGGGGTGGGATATATATAAGATATAAAAATGTAAGGGGTTACTTTACAAATAAAATAGAATAGAAACAAAACGTAGACGTTTAGAGCGGTCCTCGTCAACTACGACAACATTAGAGATCGATCGTCGTCGTCGTACCCGTCAGACTCAAGGAAAAAGAAAAAAAGAGATTCCGCCGCACGTTGTTCTAATCGAAAAAAGCGACTCTCAATAAATCTGTCTTCCCTTTTCTTTCTTAAACTGGAAGAAGATTAATCAATCAGACACAACAGAGATAACTGATTTATCCACTTCAAACAATACAAACCTTTAAAGTCTTCACCTTTATAGAGAGAACTTTTAATGGTGTGGTTGACGAATCAACAGATAGGGAGATGGAAAAGGAAACGAATTTTGGTTGTGGGATCGTTCCTCTGTTGGTCAATCATCATGTTCATCACTCCCAAAGTTCCTCTCGATTCATTTCGCCATCATATCTTCGCCGATAAACGCAATTTCATGGGTATCATCATCATATCACACTCTCTCTTCTTTTTTTTTTATCTCTCTCTGTCTCTGTGCATGTGTAATAACGAGAGACAGGTGTTTTGTGTGGGTTTGATGATGAACAGGAGTGCCTAATACATTGAATGTGATGACCAACTTTCCCTTTCTTATCGTTGGAGTTCTTGGTTTTGTTCTTTGCATTGGAGGAAGCTTCTTCAACATAAGGTATCATTCTCTTTCCCTTTTTTGAGTTTTATTTTGAGTTAGTTTAACAATTTGAGTTGTTGTAATGCAGTTTAAATGGTGAGATCTGGGGATGGACACTGTTCTACGCAGGCATTGCAAGCTTGGCTTTTGGTTCTGCTTTTTATCATCTCAAACCTGATGACAACAGAATCGTCTGGGACACTTTGCCTGTTCGTTTTTCTCACTTTACTTTTCTTCGGAACATGAATCTTCTTTCAGTTATGCATTCATTGCTTCTTGATTAGTGATGCGGTAATTGTATATATTGACAAGCACATTGTGAATACAAAAAGTTGAAGAATCATCTTATAGCTATGTAAAAAAGCTTAGATTAGACTTCATGGTTTTTCTTGGATTGGTTGGTTCTACAAGCACATAGTGAAGTGAACACAACTCTTATAGCTAATGGAAAGAAGCTTTAGAGATTTTTCGGGTGTAGAGTTGTGGTTTTTGGTTTTATTGAATGGAAAGTTGTTTTTGCTCATCATTTTTGATGGTTGGTTTATGAATAGCTGTTTGTTGATTAATGACGGTAAATTGCAGATATTGATTGCGTATTCGTCGCTTTTCTCTAGTTTTTTGGTTGAGAGAGCGGGGGAGAAAGTGGGACTTAGTTGCCTCATCTTGCTTCTATTTATATCATGTCTCAGTGTTGCTTACGCCAGGTAACATTAAAACCAAGAAAGCATTACCTCCTCTGTATACATATATGTTCATGGTTTTAGTCAGGTTTCGGATTGAAATTATATGTGTCTTAGTTGATGGCAGAGTGTTTAATGATCTCCGGTTATGCATGACGTTCCAGTTGATACCGTGTCTGGTGATTCCCGTCATGGCGGTTTTGTTACCTCCCAAATATACACACTCTAGATTCTGGCTCTGGGCAACAGGTTTTTAACTCAAAACCACATTTGCGGTTTTCTTATTAGAATCCACGGTCTTCTGATATCTGCTTATCATGAATGCAGCGGCGTACACTATTGCCAAGATTGAAGGACTTGCAGACAACAAAATATACAATGCAAATCGATATATCATCAGTGGGCATTCACTGGAGCATTTGTGTTCTGCCGTGGCTACGCTTTTACTTACCATTATGCTTTTGTATAGAAGCATTCGGTTTAATAGGTAACGTTTTTTCACTGACTCTTTCTCTTTGATCTTTGAGTTCCTTGAAACCTGAGAGGATTTTTCACTTTTCTTTTGTATGATGGAAACTAAAACAGATTAGGTGATCTCAAAGGCCGTCCTTGACATTCATTACTGACTCCTCAAGTTTTTTTTCTCTTGTATTTAGATGCTTCTGGATTCTTGTATTACAAATTTTGTTTGGTTGCTAGATAGATTTTGACCCATGATCCCACTAAAACATCGTTAGCTTGGTGTAATCTTGGTTTCTGGTTCTGAAACAGCTTTGGCTTTAAGGTTACTTATTCAAGTCTTATATATGTGTTTGGACAATGGACAATTTTACATGTAGTAACTAAAAAGAAACCAAAAGAATAATCATAACTCACAAATACACCTTTTATTTTCGGTCTTGACTTGTGACCTGTTTCTTATTCATATGATCACTTTATTGAGGACTTTAAATCATAGCACAGAATGTGGAAAAATCCAAGACAGCAATAGCATTATAGAAACGTAATCATACAATTCATCTAAAATAGCAACAATGATGAGTAAATCTCGGAGTTCATAGTCCTTCAAAGAAACGTAAATGGTCATCGAATGTCTCAGCATGCCTGATCTTAGTGATCGACCCATCTTCTTCAACCTGCAAAAAGAAGAATATAAATCAATCACTTTCTCTCAGGATCTTGACCCTCCGCTAAATTTCCGCAGAAAACGATAATAAGAAACAGTATTGTTACCCAGTATTCCGGGGGACGCATCTTGAGATTGTAAGTGGAAGCCATACTCATACAGTATGCACCAGCGTCATGAACCACCAGACCAGCTCCCTGTAACGTATACAAGAAACTAATTAGATTCCATATTACTTGAGCTGCCAAACATAATCAGATCCTTATAATACCTGTGGAGGAGTGGGAAGCTCTCTGTCTTTGCCCAAGAAATCAGCAGATTCACAAACAGGACCCACTACATCGAATTTGGTAACCTCTGCTTCAGGCGGTGTAGGAGAGACCAACTCAATATGCTTTTGCGTTAAAAAACAAAAACAAGAGGATGTTTAGCTATAGTTCAAAGGGACTAGAATCTGCAGATGCTGTTGTGAAAAGTATATTTGTTTTACCTGATAGGCATCATAAAGACTGGGACGGATAAGCTCAGCCATACTTCCATCAATCACTATGAAGTTTTTAGTTCCATTCGTCTTCACACCAGTTACATGGTTGACGAAACAACATGTGTTTGCAATCAGTGATCTCCCTGGCTCGATTATTAGATTCAGGTCTCGTGAAAGAACCAGCTCTCTTACCTATGAAACACATCCAGGATTCTAAAGATTCTACCATTCCAGTACTTTTGAGATCAAGATAAAGAAAAGAGTTTTGAGCTGTTGTTCTTACGGTGTTGATAAGATCCATGGGTGTAGGAAGGACAGCGCCGGCATGATAATAATCTATCCCTAAACCACCACCAATGTTCAAGTAGCTAACCTCAAAGCCTTGACGCCGGATTTCATCAATGTATTCAATCATGAGAACCGCAGCATCTCTGAATATATCCACCTGAAATAAACAGAACATACGTGAATATGCAAAGCTCAAGACTCAAGAGTTAAAATTTAAGAGATTGATTACATTAAAACACAAATTAAAAGGAACTATAGTCGGAGTTACCTTTGTAATGGTAGAACCAAGATGACAATGAGCTCCAACAAGCTTCAGCTCTTTGGGATGTGCCTTCACTTCATCCAGAAACCATTGAAGCTTCTCGTTCCTAATACCAAACTTCGAGTTCTTGTTCCCAGTAGCTACATATGGATGCACCTAAAATGGTAACAAACAGAAAAAGCTCATTCATATCCAAGCTAAAGAATAGATTCTAGGACATGCTGCTAAAAGATTGAAAATTTAACCATACCTGAGGATCAACATCAGGATTGATACGCAACAACACATTGACCTGCTTACCAGAAATTCTTGAAGCTTCCACAATGTTATTCAAGTCAAACTCACTATCAACATTTACGAAAACACCTTCTTGAGCAGCTAGAACTAAATCTTCCAAAGACTTTCCATTTCCATTGAAAATACACCTATTCATTTCATCCACACCGAAGACATGGTCAAAAACTACACATCAACATGAGACCAAATAAAAAAATATTCAAACTTTATTATTGGGGATAAAGAATCGTACTTTGTGGGATCGAAACCAGCAAGAAGAGCAAGCCTGAGCTCATTTCCACTAACCAACACAGCACCACAGCCCAAACTCCTCAAATGCTCCAAAATCTTGAGATTGTTATTAGCTTTAATAGCGTAACCAATAACAGATCTCACTCCTTCCAAAGCCTCTTTATAAGCCTCAAGGTTTCTCGTGATCTGAGGTTTGCTATATAAGTAAAAGGGTCGTTTCTCGACTGTTTCCATGATATCTTGAACCTTGGTTCCTTCGCAATAGAGAAACCCATCTGATGATTTCTTGAAACAGTGGTCGAAAGAGGAAGCAGATTCTTTCGTGAGGGTTTTGGTGGAGTTTTGGGAAACGGCGGCTTTGACGGAGAGGCGTTTAAGTGGCTTCAATGTTGACTTGAGAGACAAAAATGGGATTCTTGAGAGTGAAGTCTGATTCAATTGGTACTGATTTAGGGTTCCGCGGATTGATGAAGGTTGGGAGAGAAATTGAGTAACTGCCGCCATGGCTGGAGGATTTTTGTTAGGTGTGCGACTGTTACAGTAACACTGAAGGGTTTAGAAAAAAAAAGTCAACAAGTTTAAGAGTAGTTCCTGTCGGGTCCGGTTTTAGATATCCGACAATATCGAACCGGTGGTTATAGTCGAACCGATGGTTAAAAGAAGAAAGAACAAAGTCGATTTTAACTTCTTTTGGATATGGTTTTTGTCCTTGGGGGATAGTTTCTGCTAGTGTTTGTTTTGTTCGGTTGTGTTAGTTGTGTGTTGTAATAATCTTGATGCTTAAGGGGTCACCTAAAGCAGTCATGGAAATCTAGCCCTATCTATAAAAATTTGCCATTTCTCATCACCTACCAATACTTCTATTTGTTCGTATTATGCGGATATTCAGAGGATAATGTAAAACATTTTGTTGAATGCTAACGATGAAGTGCTCTATCTAGCCGTGCACGTTGTGGAGAAGTTATGTTTTAGAATCCACATTTGTTGAAGTTATGCTTATCATACTCTCTTAATTATCTATATCTATTACAAAGAGCAAGGAATGTTCTTAGTTAGGATTTGTTTTGTTTGGCAACCATTGCTTCTGGTTATTTGTGCTCTGCCTCCTTTGTAAGTTAGGATTTGTTTTATTCTTACAACTTTGCTTCTCTCGTCATACTATATAATCTCTGACTATGTATGTAATTGCATTCATGTCGATGGTTGTGGGATGTATATTTAGGTGTTTGACTGTAAGACGTTAAAAACAAACTTTACCATAAGTTATTGGGATGTCTAGACACTTTTATGGTTTGGTGAAGTAGGCTCAATGTTTTGCCCTTTATGTTTCCATTGTTGATGTTTATGTACCTTGCTGGTTGGAACCACTTGTGGATGTTTCCGACAATGCTTCTCTGTAATGCAGTTATCTTTTAATGAAATGTGATCGATCTTGAGTGTTATTTATTTTTATTTTTTTAAAGACTTTATGGTGTGGACACTTGACCGGGTGATAATTGGTAACTATACTACATAGTTAGAGAGCTCTTGAATTATTAATCACGCTAAATCTTGGGAATTGAGAGCTCGGAAGCAAAGGTTATTAACAAAATTCAAAGCAGAGCAGCATTGCCGATGAAATAATTATTGACTTGGGATTTACTCTCTGAAGTCTGAACCAAATCGAGATTATTCTAATTATATTTTTAATTTCGGATCCCTAATCTATTAATACTCCAATATCTGCACTCATTTAATTATTTCCTCTTTTTTTAACCTGCACTGACTTAAATTCAAACTTATTTCAATTGCGTGCACACTTTAGTGAACTACTACCACTATCACTATATGTGTCGGTGGATTATTATTTCCGTCATTTTGATATTTAATTACATCTTTAATTGTTACTCTTTTTTGCCCATTCTTCTTCTTCATTTGATTACATTATACTCTATTGTGAATTACTAAATTCTGAAAACAAGAAAAATTTGAGTACACAGGACACATCTTAGTATTACTCGTTACTAAAATACTACACGTGTAAATAATTTTTTCAGAAATAAATGGGGCCACTTTGTAAGTAATAAATCAGCTTACATTAATTATTTTACCACCCAATAAAAAGATTCCACAGACTTGGCATGGAAGTCATGAACATTCACAAAAATCTAAGAAAAACTGAAAACCGAAAAAAAAACAAATTATTAAAAAGCAATAAATAAATAAACTCAGAAAAAAAAGCTATTAAGATTCCACAAAAACTCTGTATTGTCTCTTTCTCTCTCACTATCTCTCTCTCTTTTGTGAGCTCAGATCTGACCAGAGAGAAAGAAACAACCGGAGAAGAAGAAGATGACTGACCGAGTCTTCCCAGCTTCCAAACCACCAACCGCCACTAATGGAGCTCCACCAGTTGGTTCCATACCACCTCCTCCAGCTCCGGCGACTGTAACCAGCAACGGAACAACAAACGGAATGGCTAATCAGAAACCTCAAGTCTACATTCCAGCTAACCGTCCGGTTTACCGTCCACAGCCTTACAGTCGCCGTCATCACCACCAATCTCGACCAAGCTGCCGACGAATTTGCTGTTGTTGCTGTTTCTGGTCGATTCTGATAATTCTGATCTTAGCTCTCATGACTGCAATCGCCGCCACCGCGATGTACGTGATCTACCACCCTCGTCCGCCGTCGTTCTCCGTCCCGTCAATAAGAATCAGCCGCGTGAACCTAACAACCTCCTCTGATTCCTCCGTCTCTCATCTCTCTTCCTTCTTCAACTTCACTCTAATCTCAGAGAATCCAAACCAACACCTCTCTTTCTCTTACGATCCTTTCACCGTCACCGTTAATTCAGCTAAATCCGGTACGATGCTCGGTAACGGAACTGTTCCTGCTTTCTTCAGCGATAACGGTAACAAAACTTCGTTTCACGGCGTGATCGCTACGTCTACAGCGGCGCGTGAGTTAGATCCGGATGAAGCTAAGCATCTGAGATCAGATCTGACGCGCGCGCGTGTAGGATATGAGATCGAGATGAGAACTAAAGTGAAGATGATAATGGGGAAGCTGAAGAGTGAAGGAGTAGAGATCAAAGTGACATGTGAAGGATTTGAAGGAACTATACCAAAAGGTAAAACTCCAATTGTAGCTACTTCTAAAAAAACTAAGTGTAAGTCTGATCTTAGTGTCAAGGTCTGGAAATGGAGTTTCTAGAGGGAATTTTGATAATTTCACAATTGAAATTTTCTATATAATCTTCTTCTTTTTTTCTTCTGGATTTTGTGAAACTTTTGGAATGATCCAAAAGGAGATTTCTTCAGTTGTTAGTTAAAAAATTTCAGAGAAGAGTCAGAGAGATAAGGTATTGTCAAGTAGAAGAAGGCCAGAGAATTCACGGCTTCTAAAAAAATTTCTTGGATTTTTGTTTTGTTTGGAACTTTCTTACTTGAATTTATATTTAATGGATACAGAAATATAAATGTAATACTTGTAACGAATGGAGTACTAAAAAGCTGGAGATTGCAGTGACTGCGTGATAGTGAGCATTAAAGTGAGATCGTAGTAGTAATAAACAGAACCTTAAAAATGGAAAAGATGCGTGGGGTTTGTGAGGAGAACAATGAAGAACACGAGAGATGTGTTAAATGTTAGATGTTGAACCATCTATCGCATTATACAACACCATTTAAGAGAAACGTGAATCGTCTTTAGTACTCTATAAAGCAAGCATATATTCTAGCAGTTGCATGTTATAAAATTAATACAGATCGATCACTCAATTCATGAATATGGTTTGATATAAACATTAAATTAAATGTCATGCTGTCATAAAAGATGAATTATATGGTTCATTTATCTAAGAAACTTTTTATTAACTAAGTAAGTAAAAGTTTGAAGAGGTCATTTGCAAGTGACTCCGACCAGGGATAGACTCCTGAAATCTTATCCAACTATGGACGACGACTTCATGTCGGTGTGTCCAAAAATGAGGAAAAGGAATCTGCCCAAGGGACAAATGGCATTACCCGAAACGGCAAAGAAGAACCGCAGGAAAAAAAGTTGACAATAACGTATGAGGTGTGACTGAAAAAGAAAAACTTGTAGTTTGGTTTATGACGTAAATGAATAATTTGGAAATGACAATAAGTCATCATATCTAATTTAGTGCATGACCTCCAACGTCGGCATATATTTGAGTCGGTGACCGGATATCCAGTACAAAGTAAAGTACAAACCAAAAAGAAAGACAAGACAATAAAATGGGTAAAGAAGACTTGCATACACGGACGTGATAGAAGAAGACATGCATAGTATAATTCTGACTTTCTGAGACCTTTAATGAAAATATTTGGCAATGTATTTCAAGAATAACTATGGCATATCTCTTAGATTTTGTGAAAATAGCCCATAATCGAAGAAGATGATAGTAAAAAACCGAGGCCCAAATAGAACCCATTTACCCAAAATATCAAAAAGATTAGTCGTTTGGCAATGAAATTAGAAGCCCAACACATGTCCTAAGCCTTTTTCACTTTTCTTCACTGTTTGGTTTTCCGACATCATTAACTTCGCGGGGGCAAGCGACTAACAGAAGAAAAAAAGCGACTAACAGAAGAAAAAAACGAAAAGGATTATTCCGCCGTAGAATCCATATTCTCTCCCTCATCACTTTGATAAACAAGAGTCTCATTTTTCGCTTTTCCAAAGGGAACAACTTCTTCGGATTATTATCTATGGCAGAGAAGCTTGAGCCGGTGAAGGTTTTGTACTGCGGAGTTTGCTCTCTTCCAGCGGAATACTGCGAATTCGGTCCCGATTTCGCTAGATGTAAGCCCTGGCTCGTCGAAAACGCCCCAGATCTCTATCCTGATCTCCTCAAAGGTACCTTCAAACCCTAATCTTATAATTTTCGACCGTTCTTCAGAACTCGTTTGATTTTAGGTTTGTAGTGCCTCAAATTTTTTATTCTTCCAAGGGCTAAGCGATTCACACAATCGAAAAGATGAAGATTTTTGTTTTAACTTGAATTATAAATTTATGGGTCTGTTCAATTTGGTGATTATGTTATGTTGGATTGTCAATGCTGTTGTGTAGAGTTTTACGATTTTTTGGTACCCTTTACACTTCTGTTTTACTGGTTATGACAATGAGTTTAATTTGATTTAAGACTTACTAATATTTGAGTTTGCATACGAATTTTAAATTTGTCCAGAAGCAAATGAGAAGGCAGCAGATAATGTTTCTGACAAACTCCAGTCGGTGGGAATCTCTTCAGGTGGTGCTGATGGGGCACCATCTTCAGCTCAGACTGGTAAGGAACCGTGTCTATGTGTGTGCTTTTTCTTGTTCATACTATTGCATACACGTATTTGGTACTGTACATCGCTATGAAAAATTCCAAACTGAATGGCTGGAAACATCTTTAATGTATTTGTTTTTCTGGGGAATCTGCAATCGAACTGTTAAGCATGAACGATAAATATTGCTAGAGTCACTGATTGGTGATGATGCCTATGTTGAAAGGATTTGGCTTTTAGTTGAATTTCTACTCAGTAATCAAAGGATCTTCCAATATATAGGAGGGACATCCAAGAAGGAGGAAGTGAAGCGCCTACCTGGGGGGAAAGTTAAAAAGAAAGTAAGTAATATCGTGTAAATTTCGTCCCACCTTACTGGAATGTCTTAATGCATTACCAAGTTTCCATGGAAACGTACAAAACAACATGCTTGGACATTCCCTGACTCACATATCTACGTTTTGCTTTCTGGTTTCCATTCCTTCGTCTTTGACGTGGACATGTTTGTCCGGTTGTCTAATTTTCTAATGTTTATGGATGCTATATAGGATCGACAGGAAGTTATCATTGAAAAGGTTGTACGCAACAAACGCAAGTGTATCACCATTGTGAAAGGACTAGAACTGTTTGGTGAGTTATTTACTTCTTTGGTGATATATCTTAGTATTCTTATTGCCTGGAACAAACCTCATTCATTTTTAACCCTTGCAATTTGTTCGTCAGGGATAAAACTCAGTGATGCCTCTAAAAAGCTTGGTAAGAAGTTTGCCACTGGAGCATCAGTTGTCAAGGTATGTATGTAGAGGATGAATCAAAAAGCAAATATGTATACGAGATAGTTTTATGCTTAGACAGATTAGTGGTATTCGGTTTTGTTCTAGCTGATATTGTTGAGCAGAGCTCATGGTTCTTTAGAGTTTGTAACTGCTTTAGACCTGTTGTGGCTCTAATTTCAAAATTTGGTGTCCAGAGAAAAGTATGAAATATTCGTCCCTAGATACATGACTTTTAACCCCTTAGTTTGTTTTACCTCTCTCTTCCTCTTATGCTGAGATTTTTCTAATTTATTGTGTTTCAGGGACCAACTGAAAAGGAGCAAATTGATGTTCAAGGGGATATAATCTATGATATCGTTGAATTCATTACAGACACTTGGCCCGACGTAACATGACTTCTCCTTTTCTAATTTGTTCTTGGTTCTCACTGCATTCGTTTGAAAACTTATGATTGTTACTTTGCCAATTTCTAGGTACCTGAAAGATCCATTTTCTTCATCGAAGATGGGAAGAAGGTTCAGGCTGGTTGATGATCACCTTTGTCCTCGTTTTTTGGCATGGCGGGTTCATGTAGACGAGCTAGTTCCTGAGTTTTCCTATGTGTTTGGAGGAAATCGCATCTTGATTATAACTTTCAACGTAACGTATAGTTGGATTTATCATACTATTTTCTTATTCGGGTTGCGATAGTTCCAGACATGTTTCTCCAAACATTTCTCTTTTTGGGGGTCTTAATATTTAAAATGTGTCTTGAAATGAACGCGTTCTTCATCCTTGACCCATCATCAGCTTTGTAAGACCAAATATACTCTCATTGGCCAAACCGGTGATGATCTCTCTTGTCAGCCAATAGTTTAGGACAGCCAGATTCGAAAACTGATCCTAAACAAAGCCTAAGAAAACAAGTGAAACTTTTATGATCGATTTTGTGTTGAGATATTTAAATAGACTGTATACTACCAACAAGATTTTATCCATAAGAACATTTTGGTTTCTAACTGTGTTTATCAAACCGTTTATTATCACCCCCGAGACCGTGAGACATTAAGTAACTCAGCAAAGCGATTTAAATTCGCGATGTAATAGGAACAACTGATCTCATGGAGTCTTGGTTACTTGTACTGATATCACCTGACTCATCATCTTTCTTAGGATCCAATTTAAAGAATGAGAGAACGATTGAAGCAAGCTGATGCTGGTGAGAAGTGAACTCATGATCAGCTCCTTCAATAACATACAGCTTATGATTCTTTATCTGTTTAGCAAATTCGGACGCTTCTGTTACATGCACAATCCTATCATTTGACCCATGGACTGTCAAGACCCTGAAATTTTAAGAGAAGCATTAGTTCCTCTATTAGAATGAAACCAAAAGAGAAAAATCCTTATAGAGTATGATGATAGACCTGCAGTTTTCACGAATTGAGAGACATGCTTCATGAGCATTGGTTGTGAGACGGTCCATTAGACTCTCTTCTGTTACCCGATATTCAAACTTTCCTGCAACGACCTCGAACAGTACCGGTAAATGCCAAACACCATGTAACCTGGTTCTAACAATCATAAAACTAAAAAGATAAAAGAATTACCCTTTCTGTTGCTAACATCAATGAATCCATTATCTTTGATTCTCTTGAAGTAGTCCTTACCAAGCCGAAATTCGATTCCTCTGTCAAGAAAAAACCGCCCTGAGATATTCACAACAGTCTGCACATCATTGTACTTTGCTGCATACAAAAGCACCACATTTCCACCTGCACAAAATTCAATGACAACAACAGCAAAGCTCCAGTCTTCAGATATTCTTTCTTGAATTTTCTGAAACATGAGATCCACATTAGTTTTACGTTCATATACCTTTACTATGTCCGATAATCGCAGAAATCACACGGTTAACACCACGCAAGTGTTGCAAAACAGAGCGCAAATCTTCAACTTCACGGCGATAGTTACCATACTGAAATGATCCTTGGCTTTCCCTGAAGTTGAGAAACATGAGTGTAAAGGCAAAAAAACAATTCAACCAGTTTAAAAGAAAGAAGAGAGATGTTACAATTTACCCGTTGCCAGCAAAGTCAAACCGGAAAGAACTGATCATTGCTCTTTCAAAGAAACTTGCAATGGTCAGCATTGGAATCCGATTCTAGAAGTAAATTTATGAAAGGTTACAATGTTTAGAGAAAACCAATACAAATTCAAATCTCATGGAATCTAAAATGTGAATCAAAGGAAGTTGAAAATGATGAGAATGGTACAAAAAAAAAGACCTTTGATGAACGAAATCCATGGCAGATGACAACAGTCTCTGTAGAACCAGTATCATGCAAAACTCCTACGAGTTTCTCACCATGACTGTTCTCAATTACAACTCTTTGGTGCTGAATCTCTGCGCATAATCCAATCACCAACAATGTTAAAGCAGATATAAAGCTTGTTCTATGATCAATCAAACATTGAAAGCCGAATACAATCAAATTGGTGGTTCTAGGAACAATTTGAACATAACCTCACACATCAAAATCGCAGTACAATCCAAATGATAAGCGAATGTCAGAATCAGAAGTGTATGGATCACAATTCAATGGTACAACTTTAGATTTTGAGGGGTCATGAATCGAGAAAGGAGCTGAAGCCTACCTGATTTTTCGATTTGTTCATCGCTAGACTGATTCCGGCGAGTCTCTGACATCGTCGCGCGGAGGAGATACCTCGAAAAGCTTAAAGTGACTCGGAATTTTTTCATATTATATAATTCCAACTAGTAAATAATTAATGTATGATATGGTCAACGTAATTTGGATTAGGAAGAAAATCAATATTAATGTGTCGAATATAGAAAGTGACTCTTGGGATTTTATCACAATTTGTTTTTTATTTTTTTTCGTTTTTAGTACTTGATCATTTTGATTTGAGGTTATAAATGAAATATTTTGTCAAAAATAACACTTTCACTTTTTGTGTAATAAAAAATAATTATTCGACGGTTCATGTTATTTTGATCTGAAGTTAGAAAAGGATTATTTTATCAAAAAAAAAAAATGTATAAGTTTCAAAATAATACTTTCCCTTTCAGTGTAATGAAAAAATTGTGTCAAAACATGACACAAATGATATCTCTTTGTTATAATCACAAATTTGAAGGCCTTAAATGATTGCATATTGAAAGGAAATTCCTTACATAAACAAAGACCATCGACCAAGTTGATTAAAAGCATGACTATTTGTTAATCAAACGCATAAAGTAAAATAGCTATGATATCAAATGGCAAATAATATGATATCAAGTAAAAATAGCTAGCTATCAGACAAAATAATATGATACTATTTGTTAAAAACACCCTACTATTATTATTGGTGTAATTACTTGGTACTAATCATGAACCCCATATTGTTGTTATTGGTGTGATTACTTGGTGCTTTCAACGACTTAAGGATTGAGCCATACGATCGATGCCGTCTCATTCTCTTTAATACAAACTTTAAAGATTAGATTATTACAACTTGAAAGGGTCTTTTCCTCAAACAAAGACCATCCATATACAGGTCTATCATATACTAAAGAAAGGATAAGTATTTTCATAAACAATGACTAAGGACCACATTGACTAAAATATAATTAACACCACTTGATGAAGTTTCCGCAATGATAATAGAACTCACATTTAGTGAATAATCCAAAGACCTTACCTGTAATGTATTAGACTATTAGTATTAACAAAGACTGGCGACTGCAAAGCTTAATTAATAATTATAATAAAAATTCAGTAGAGCTAATTAACAACTATCAGTGGGTTTCTTCCACGATACTTCGAGCTTAAGACAAAATAAGAAGAATTTGTCAATGTCAACTCCAATGGCAGTATAAGTACGATGAATTTTTCTGATGACTCTATAATCATTTGATCTTGGCAAGATCTCGAGAGCATTTATAAAGAAATTAAAGCAACACATACACACATCAATTTCGTAATCGTTGCAGAGTAAGACCGATCATCGATGGCTGATGTAATGGAACAGAATCTTCTTCAAACCGCTGTGCTTAACCGGACGTCCTTCCATTTCCAACCTCAGAGAAATTGGCTCAACGGTTCTATTTCTTTCTTTTTCCTCCTATTTATATTCATATATATATATATATATATCATGTTGGTTGTGAACAAAAAAGAAAAGATCATGTTGGCAAAGATCTCTTATATTATTAGTTCATAAAACCAAAACAAAAAAATGGTTAATTTCTGTTTATTGCAATTTATCTATTGAATCAGGTTATTAATTTCTACTATATGATACTGAAAACTAACGATTGTCTTAATTTTATGTCACTTCTGGTCCTCTGATGCATTTTGGAAATCTCAAGATCCAAACGGTAATTAAATACTCTACAAATTGCTAACTTGTGACACAAGGAACTCCAAAGTTGTTTTATATAATGAAATACGTATATTTATAATGTTGTTTCAGCGCCAATGTATTACAAAGGATTCTACCATTTGTTCTACCAGAATAACCCTTTGGCTCCCGAATTCAGTAGGACAAGAATCATATGGGGACACTCTGTTTCACAAGACATGGTCAATTGGATCCAGCTCGAACCAGCCCTTGTCCCTTCTGAGTCCTTTGACATCAACAGCTGCTGGTCAGGATCCGCCACGATCCTCCCTGATGGCAGACCTGTAATTTTGTACACTGGACTCGACGTCAACAACAAACAGCAAGTCACAGTTGTTGCCGAACCAAAGGACGTTTCTGACCCTTTGCTTCGTGAGTGGGTTAAGCCAAAGTACAATCCTGTGATGGTTCCGCCAAGTAATGTCCCTTTTAATTGTTTCCGTGATCCCACGGAGGCGTGGAAAGGGCAAGATGGGAAATGGAGAGTGCTCATAGGAGCTAAGGAGAAAGATACTGAGAAAGGAATGGCGATTTTGTACCGAAGCGATGATTTTGTCCAGTGGACAAAGTATCCGGTGCCTTTACTTGAGTCAGAAGGAACCGGAATGTGGGAATGCCCTGATTTTTTCCCGGTTTCTATCACTGGTAAAGAAGGTGTTGACACTTCGGTAAACAATGCTAGTGTGAGGCATGTCTTGAAGGCGAGTTTTGGAGGCAATGATTGCTATGTCATTGGTAAATACTCTTCTGAGACTGAAGACTTTTCAGCGGATTATGAGTTCACTAACACTAGTGCAGATTTGAGATATGATCATGGAACGTTTTATGCCTCAAAGGCGTTCTTCGATAGTGTTAAAAATAGGAGGATCAACTGGGGATGGGTCATAGAGACTGATAGCAAAGAAGATGATTTTAAGAAAGGATGGGCTGGCCTTATGGTAAATAGAGATATATAGTTTATTTAAAGTACTAGTAGAGTATGATTACTTGTAAGAAATTGGATGAACTGGGTTTGTTTTTGGCTTAGACTCTTCCCAGGGAAATTTGGATGGACACAAGTGGAAAGAAGCTGATGCAATGGCCAATTGAAGAAATCAACAATCTCCGGACCAAAAGTGTTAGCCTTGATGATTGCTATGAATTCAAAACCGGCTCTACCTTTGAAATCTCAGGCATCACTGCTGCCCAAGTAAGTTTTCTCATAGTGTTTTGTTAGGAATCCCATATTTTATAAAATATAATTTAATAGATTCAGATAAAAATCTTGAGGTAAATGCAGTAAAACCATGTAATATTTGAATTTTAAAGTCAACATATATATGGATTTTAGTCATATTTAAAAATCCATTTAAAATAACAAGGTTTATCTTTATATTTGAGATTTTACATTTGAAACTTGGTAAATCTCAAATATAACAACACATGATTTACATATATTTCCATATTGATTAAAAAAAACCAAATAAATTAAACCATTCAATGTCTATTAAGTTTTAACACGTCTTCTCTAGAATCATCCGGCTAATACTATTTCAGCAACTTATATATTTTTATCTTTGTCATGTTGTTCATAAAGGCAGATGTAGAAGTGACTTTTAATCTGCCTTTCCTGGAAAATAATCCCGAGATACTTGATGCTGACCAAGTTGATGATGCGACTCTGTTTGATCGTGATAGCTCGGTTGGATGTGTTTACGGGCCTTTTGGATTGCTAGCATTGGCTTCCAGTGATTTATCAGAACAAACCGCAATCTTCTTTAAAGTTATTCGTCGCGGTAACGGATATGCAGTTGTAATGTGCAGCAGCGAGAAGAGGTAAGATTTTGAATTTGATCTAAAATATGAAACCAAAATATGTCTGATTCTCTATCATGTGTAAATATGATGTTTTTGTTAACAAATGGTAATTGATATATATGTAGGTCTTCGTTGAGAGACAACATAAAAAAATCTTCGCATGGAGCATTCCTAGATATTGATCCAAGGCATGAGAAGATCTCATTAAGATGTTTGGTAAGCTAAATTAAGCCCTTTAGAAATGTTGTTTCTTTTATTTCACCCTAATTAAGACTTTTTATTTTAAACAATCTAACCTATGAAAACCACTTTTTTTTTTTTTTATCTCCTAGATCGATCACTCGATTATAGAGAGCTACGGAGTAGGAGGAAAAACTGTGATAACATCTAGAGTTTATCCAAAATTGGCAATTGGTGAAGCCGCTAAGCTTTATGTCTTCAATGATGGAGAAAATGGTGTGATCATGACGTCCCTGGAAGCTTGGAGCATGAGAAATGCCCAAATCAATTCAAACCCAACTTATTAGTTAATCATATAATATGATAATCTTTGGACTGCCCTAAAACAAATTCTTATCTTGTCATGTATTGTGGAATGTTTAAGATTTATGCGTCGTTTGTATTCAAGTTATTGGTGTGGTTTATGCTGTCGTTCCTTGGGTGAAATAATGTAAGTCTTCTCATGTTTCTTATTGAATTTGCACAAATAATAATTAGCCTTCTCATGTTCTATCAGTAAGACTAATGTCATGAGTTCCATAGTGTTTATCAATTGATTCTCATCCATGGACAACCAGGAGTTTATCTTAATCGATAGATTTATATCAAAATTTAACAAGACAAAAATATCGAATAATTATTTTAAATTAAAATATTAAATATTAAAACATTGTAAGAACTTTGTTGTAATTTTTTTTGGGGTAAAATATTAAATATTTGTTGTAATCTTCTTTTTCTGTCTTTTTGTTTTTTGTTTGTCAACATTATTTTACTGTAATATATACATCAAAAGGATAGCATCATACATTAGAGGGAGTGGTTTTCTAATTGATATGATTTCAGGAAAATTAAACTGCTCTTTTTTGTTAAAAGACAATCAATTTTTTCATCAACAATTATAAAGGACTATACAAAATTGTTAAATAATTATACTAAAATAGTGTGGTCAGTTCACTAGTGGTGGGTGAGTGGTGTATGTGAGCTCAAATTTTTTAGGGACCGTCCATGTTCAAGTATAACACATGATAATGTAGAGTATAATGCACTGTTAAGAAGAAAAATAAATATGTGAACTCTATTGGATCTACACTCTCTTTCAAGATTTTTAAGTAAGGAACTATGACAAAGCTTTATTTATTGGGTTTTGCCCCCAAAAAAAATAAAAGCTTTATTTATTGGGTTTCTTTACTGAGATAGCATTATTATGGGAAATATTTGCGAAAATGATGCCATAGCATTTTCTTAATTAAATCCTATATTTTTTTTGTACTAAATCCATGCTATTTTCTTTTTAAAACACACACAAAAATATAGAATATTCAATAACATACACAATGATTTATGAAAATTCTACCACGTCATTTCTGTGTCATTTACGATAATACCCTTGTTTTTCCCCACTTTGTTCTTTTGTTTCGAGATATGTTTAATGTTTTTATTATCGTAAAGAGATTGTCAACTTGTTATCAAAATAGATTTTGGGATTTTACGCAGTGCCCCTTCTTAAATTTGTGGTGGAGATCTCTCAATTGCATTCATTAATCATACACTAGTCTTTTTCTGTATCCTTTAAACTGTGGCCATTGTAACTCACCTTCACTTATGTTGCCTTTTAATCATTTCGTTTCTTTAGGTATCCCTCTTTTTAATATTGTCGTTATATATAATAATGTGTGTGCATTACATCATTCAACTCTCATTGGTTATTGCTATACTCTGCCTTTTCAATAATTAAAACATCAAACTATAGATCATGGGTTCCTTACAAGTTGATCCCTTTTCTGTTTTATTATATTTCTCCATGCATACTTTGAAGGGTGATATGCCGCTGATGCGGTTACGAGCAACACAACTGCAACGACCAAATTTCGAAAAAAACATAACATAACTGCAACACTGATTACTTCACATAAAGTCCGTATCATAACCATTTTTCTATATATTCTATAAACTGAACAAAAAGAAGAGAATAAATGATAATAAAATCATAAAAAGTGTTGATGTTTCAAAAGAAAAAAAGAACTTGTTTCCCCCAGACGCTAACCAAGCCCCACCCCAGCACTGAGGAGCTCCCAACATATTTTATTTGCGTGATGGGTAGGTATGGATCTACGGGTAGATTTTTTGTTTTTGACATGTGAAAGTTTTGTGCCGAAAACAAATAATAATATATTTTTCTGATCCGGAAAAAAAATGATGTTTAAAATTTTAGATTAGCACTAGTACTATCATTTAAGAAAGCTCACTATTCGAAAAAATATCAACGCAACGAAAAAAATGAAAAGCAGAAGTATCTTGACAAAATTCGTCTAGCTTGGGTGAATCGTGTTACCGAAAAGAATTTCAGAAGAGATTCAATAAAAATTACGCAAAAATAAAGGGTTTTACCGATTCACATACAATACTATTTAGTATTTACACATGGCCATGGGGCTGTGAATGCATCAATCAAAATTTTAGTAAAATAATAGTATGAAGCTTTGTCTCTCACGTTTCGAAGAAGAATCCAACGGCAGTGATTGTGCAATAATTGCGAGTGACACCTACTTTTACACCCTAAAGATTCTTGGGCCAAAATCTCTTGCGATACATATAAAATAAATGCCAAAATTTGTCATATTAATAATATATAGAGCAAGATAGCAGTCAGATTCCGTGGTAATCAACGGATTCTATTTACATATTAATAATATAATTTTCATAATTTCGAGGTCAATATTTAATCGAGACCGGTCATCGATGACATATTGTACTTAAAATGTCTCTCTTTCAGTTTACTTCCCAAAATTAACCAAGAAAATTACTAGATGGAAAGGATCGATCAGCAGTTCAGCACTTAAAATCTTTAGAAATAAATACTCCTCACATCAAGCACAATAGTTTTTGAACCTTGTTTAAAATCAAGCACAATAGTTTATTCTCCTCACATGTTCAACATATATATTTTTTATTTTTTTGATCAATTTCAACATATATAATACACTTTTTTTTACCATATATAATACATTAATACTTCAATACGGAAATTAAAGAAACGGAAATCATTCACAAAAATTGTAATAATTATGATGGAACAAATCTTACACTTGATGATCTAAACAATACTTACCGACTGGCAAAAGATAAAGAAAAAAAAACATTTTTGTGTTTCAGAAAGAAAGAGTGGATTAATGGAAAATTTTACAATGGATTTTATTATCAGAATTTCTTAAGGTTATAAATAGGCTAGACTTGAAAGAAAGAAAGAAAAATACAGAAAATTACAATTATGCCCATAAGGCTCCAACCTCGACGAGTCTAGGAATAAGCTGACCACTTAGGTGAAGTGCTACAAGTGACTCGAAGCCACCGACGCAAGTACCACCGATGAAAAGCACCGGAGCGGCTTCAACGGCGAGGTAAGCAATTTCTCCGTCGTCGATCTCGATCACTGTTGGGTGAACTCCAACGGTCGATAGAAGCTTCTTCATGACGTGGCACATGCAACATGAGGAAAATCGAGTGAATATGATGACTGGATGCTCTGATATCAGCCGTCCGATCTTTGACTCTGATGTTTCCTCTTCATCGAACGACAGGCTCGTCGAGGCGGTGGAGGAGGAGACTGTTGATGGTGCTGGAGGAGGAAGAGGAGGAGGAGGAGGAGGATGAACCGTCAGGTCTAGCGTTACGGCGTCGTTTGAGCAGTTTCGTAAACCTCGCATCGTCTTCATTAGAGAGAAAGAGTACTTAGAGAGGGAGAGAGAGAGTGGGAGTTTTTGTTGATGTCAACGCGAGATGAGAGCGACCATAAATGGAGAAATTGGGTGTCACTATAATGACGTAACCATTAGCTAATTAATTATTTTATTTGTTTTTAATTTATATGTCACTTTAATAAATTTGTTTTCGACGGTCACCTTGGTCGCTTCTTATTTATGACTTATATACTGTAGCTTGGTCTTGTTTTCTTTAACAACCATATAGCTTGGTCTAAAATTCTAAATTATAACTTAATATATATCGAAAATGGACATATAATGGTTATGGGCATCTAAGAATGGAATACTAGATATTTTGTTGGCATTCATTAATCTTAGAAATTCAAAGATTTTATTACATTGTACATGAAAAACCAATATATCTCTCAAATCAGCGGTTTTATTTTATTTTATTAGACTGTTTCTCACTCACATATACGAGACATATATATGTTAACAATTTTCTCATATATGTAACGTAAACATGCATGTACCATATTTTACAGCTTGTTTGGTATTATAGTATGTAAATAGATATAAAAGGAATAAAAACCCAAACATAAAAGAAACACCTTTTGGTTTGAGTTTTCCATGAAATCTGGCGTACGTGGAGGACGAGATCCTCAAAATATTTATATATAACTTGGTATATACGCTATACGGCAGCATCATCGTTAATCTTACGATTTCTTGTTAATGTATTGGTTTGAATCCCATGACGTTAATAATGCTTTTTCAAATCAAATGCTAATAAGGACAAAAGACAAAAATTGAATACGATTTCTACGGGTTCGTACGTTCTGCCTATCTGGAAAAAAAAATCTAATATTTGTTTTTCTATTCAAAATTTGGTTGGCACATGTGAGAACAAGTTTTTAGGGACCATCACCGTGGTTAATAACATCGTTTCAATTATTGTTTGAGCATAAGAACAAAAACTATTCGGTTCATAAACAAATAAGAACGTATAGCAAAGCGCTATAAAAACTGCTAGCTAGTAGTACCCAAGACTTTTGTGAGTTAAGTGATGAGACAAGAATATCAAATTCTTACAAATACATGAGCCCCAACACCTCTAATTTGATGCTTATTTAATACAATATTATATGCATGTTATACAAGTTATTGGATGTCATTGTCTACCGCACATGAATATGAACAATTGTAGTCAACTAAATCAATGTTAGTTTTAGAATTTTTTTGAAAAATTATGTTGTTACTAATACATGCAATATACAAGAAGAAGAAAAACAGTCTTTTTTGATGAACTTTTTTTACAGGTTTAGGTAATTAATTTGGAGTTGAAAACAATAGTTAAAAAGAAGGAGTATTGACAAAAATGGAGCGTGTAGCACACGTAGATGAATGAGAGGAGAAGGAAGCGGAGAGTGGTCACATGGACGGACTTATGTGGGCTAAAGTAATAAATGATGCTGACGTATTTTATTTGATTTAACTCAGGGTAAATTGGAGCCACTTGACGTCATCAGCTATCAGATCACCAGACCATGTCTCAGCTAACGTCGACAACGGTATCTTACCAAAATATTTTTATTATTTTTGATAATAATATAAAGGAACATTGAAATTCATACATATCAAAAATATATTGGTAAAGGACTTGAAAAAATAAAACTAGTGATATAATTTGTCAATGACATTTTTAATTTCTTTCTGTTCTATCTTAATTCTTAATATATGTTTTCTATCTTAGTTCTTAATATATGTTTTAGAGATTACCTTTACTTGATTTTAAATATATTATTCGTTTTAGTATTATGTAGTATTTATATCATACAGAGTTTTTCCAATTATTAGTTGAATTGTTTAAGTTATTTATTTAGTACTGCAATATAGTCAAAACGTGATTATTAGTGCGGCTTTAACGAAGTTTGACATGAGTGACAAATTGCAATTGGCAATGAACAATTGAGAATATTCCCAAAGAATATGAACCAACCAAATGTGAATCTTAATATTCAATCTTTTAAATAGACATGAACTCATTGTAGTGGAAGATGCAGTAGAGTCATCTTTTCTCTTAACATTTCCTCCATGTAAACAAGTTTTCTTCATCTTTTCTCTTAACCTATCCATATTAATGCTTAATTATCTTCATTACTTTTAGATTTGTGGAATATATAAGTAGTTTACCCTCTTGGGCTTACATTAGATTTTTTGATGCTTTGAAGGGTTAAACATATTGATTATACTCATCGTTGATTTTTTTTCTCTTTTTCTTCTTTGAATACTCATCATTGATTATACTGAAAAAAATGTTTCATAATAATTTGAAATATTAATTAAAAGTAAAAATAATTTATGGAAGATATTTAAATTAAGTTGCGTTTTAAATCATTTTTGAATATAATCTTTTTGATATATTAAGTAGTTTTAAAGTCTAATTTATTAGTTTTTTTTGTCAAACGTCTAATTTAATAGTAGTTACTTTTATATAATTTAGTTGATATCTGTTTTAAAATAAAATAAAATAGTTGTTGGAGGGTCGACAGATTCAGATCATGACATCAGGGACCAATTTTTCTTCACAACGAAAAAAACTGTCAACGTCGGATTGCGTCACGCTAATGTCTTTTTTCCTTTTAACGTCTGCGTCACGTTGGTGCTATAGTTAAATTATTATGTCCATATTCGCTAGTTGTTTCTTCTTTCTTAATTTTAATAGTGACCAGGATTTGGTGTTAAAAAATAAAAAATAAAAAATTTAAGATTTCAAAAACATGCAAAACAGAATAATATTAAACATGTAAACATAAAAAATTAAAAACATACATAAACAACTTTTTTAGATAGAAATTTCTTAATTCTCAACAAGGTAATATATGAAATTTGATCTTCAAAACCATTATTTTCCCTGCTGTGAAGAGCAAATCGTTCGTCTTTTATTTTGTTGGGTCTAACTTCTACATAACTTCAGACTTCATTTTAAGTGGCATTATATTGTATATATCTATATGTATTGAAATGCAAAAGAGTTAAAAAAGGGGGTTTGTGAAAACGCATATTTACAACATCTTAAGCTTGGTCCAGTGGTCTCTTCAGATCATGTGAGTGAGTTAAGGTCAACTAAAATTTTTACATCTATGAAAATCGATGTGATTAATTTCTAACCACGTTTTTGAATAAGAAAAATATCCACGTTTCCGGAGATCTATTCCAGCTATTATAAACAAAATTGGTAAGAGAAAAGAAAATAAATCCTGGTCACTGTGTATTACACTGTTAATCTTTTTTACCAAACCCATAATCTGACAGTTCAAACAATAAATTTGTGCTGCAATTCAACCTCAAAAAAGCAGAAAGCATTTGCTTAATCTAGATTGGGTTAATAATAAAACGGCATCACAAACTCATAAAACTCTATTATTAAATAAAGTAACGATGAAATAGAGAATATTAGAGTTTTAAATTAAGCAAATACCAGAAGAGTATTTAAGTTTTTAACAAACTAATAATGTCAACGTTAGCTAAGTAAAAGTCGTTTCAGAGAAGATAACTGATTAGTTATGAGAGAAAACGCTAGCCTGGCATTAATACGAGACCATTCATTATGTAAAATATATTCAAGAAAACGAAAAACTCTGAGACATTGATATCTTGTAGATTTTTCCCTGCAGGGAAAAATGATGAGCTCTATAGTCTCATGGTGGTTTTTTTGGGTAATCAGTGCTGTATGTATTCTCAAAGTGGAGTTTAACATTGTGGAAGGAGGAGCCTATGAAGAGACTAAGGTATATATTATGTAACAATTTCCTTAATTACTCATGGAGACAAACGAAAAACGTTTGGGTAAAGGAATGATTATACATATATAGGTCCACATAGTATACCTTGGTGAAAAGGAGCATAATGATCCTGAGCTTGTAACCAGCTCGCATCTCAGAATGTTAGAATCCCTACTCGGAAGGTACCAACAAACCAAGATTAGACAAGTAAAACAGTATGTTGTTGGAAGTAATATTTAACAGATTTTGTGGAAATATGGTTGCAGCAAAAAAGACGCTAGTGAGTCCATAGTTCATAGTTATCGGAATGGTTTCTCCGGCTTTGCTGCCCATCTTACGGATTCCCAAGCGGAACAAATCTCAGGTGTGTACATCTAATGACTTTTTAGTAGAAAGATATAGGAAGCAAATTAGATCAAAGGTTAATTAATGATTTTTAATCTTCATAATTATGATTAGAGCATCCAGATGTAGTTCAAGTAACGCCCAATACTTTCTATGAGCTGCAAACGACAAGGACATTTGATTACTTGGGGCTTTCTCATAGTACACCAAAAGGACTTCTTCATGAAGCCAAGATGGGCGAGGACATCATCATCGGTGTCTTGGACTCAGGTTCGTTTTTCGATATTAAATTTCCGACAATTGGACACAACTAGTATATACATGTACGTGTGTTTGTAGGTGTGTGGCCAGAGTCACAGTCGTTCAATGACAAAGGCTTGGGGCCGATCCCAAAACGGTGGAAAGGGATGTGCGTGGACGGTGAAGATTTCGACTCGAAGAAGCATTGCAACAAGAAGTTGATAGGAGCGAGGTATTACATGGATAGTCTATTCCGAAGGAACAAAACGGATAGCGGAATACCGGACACGGAGTACATGTCCGCAAGGGAAAGCTTGCCTCACGGGACCCACGTGGCCTCCACAGCTGGGGGATCTTTCGTCTCAAATGTGAGTGACAACGGGTTTGGAGTGGGTACAATAAGAGGAGGAGCCCCTAGGGCTCGTATCGCGGTCTACAAAGTGTGTTGGCAAAGAGTAGACCGCACCTGCGCAAGCGCCGACATAATCAAAGCGATGGACGACGCCATAGCCGATGGAGTGGACTTGATAACGATCTCAATAGGCAGGCCAAACCCTGTGCTGACTGAAGTTGACGTGTATAATCAAATCTCGTATGGAGCATTCCATGCAGTCGCCAAAGGTATTCCAGTTCTCAGTGCGGGTGGAAACTTTGGGCCTGGGGCTTACACCGTCCAAAACATAGCTCCATGGATCATAACAGTGGCTGCCACCACTCTAGACCGATGGTATCCCACACCTTTGACACTAGGCAACAATGTGACCTTAATGGTAAACCAAATAAAAGAAAACTAGCTAGTGTATGTGTAGTTGATTCTCTTTTGACATTTAAATGCATGTGATCTTCTAATCTATATTACTATGTAGGCACGGACCCCGTACAAGGGCAATGAGATTCAAGGAGATCTAATGTTCGTATATAGCCCGGACGAGATGACGAGTGCAGCAAAGGGAAAAGTGGTGCTAACTTTCACGACTGGAAGTGAAGAAAGCCAGGCAGGTTATGTAACTAAACTTTTTCAGGTTGAAGCAAAGTCTGTAATTATTGCCGCCAAAAGAAATGATGTCATCAAAGTTTCCGAAGGTCTTCCTATTATCATGGTCGACTATGAACATGGATCTACCATATGGAAGTACCTAAGTATCACCAGGTAGTTATTAAAACCATACTGCTTATTTTGACCTTTCTTATTATATGATTTGCATTGTGTTTAATATTGATTGAATAACCACTTAATTACAGAATGCCCACCATAAAAATAAGTTCTGCCATCGCGCTCAACGGGCGTCTTGTAGCCACAAAGGTTGCTGATTTTTCAGGGAGAGGACCCAATTCCATATCTCCATACGTTCTCAAGGTAAACTTGATTTTTCTGATCCATATAATGATAACATATTACCCAATTTTAAATGATCGAATAATAATAATGAAAAAAAAACTCTATTTATCGATATTTCTTTTTTGCATCACACATAGCAACATTAACTTTTTACAGCCTGATGTAGCGGCTCCAGGTGTGGCCATAGTGGCAGCTAGTACCCCAGAAAGTATGGGTACTGAGGAAGGATTCGCTATTCAGTCAGGAACTTCAATGTCAACACCAGTAGTTGCTGGTTTAGTTGCACTACTTCGAGCTGTGCATCCTGATTGGTCTCCAGCTGCGCTTAAATCAGCTCTCATCACTACAGGTAAACTAACAC
>Ga0041059_1000462_pt1 | contig 30499 bp, 39 predicted proteins | sample AraColnosormetaG_FD_56232 | JGI IMG/M metagenome (GOLD analysis project Ga0041059, IMG submission 56232) | Arabidopsis roots microbial communities from North Carolina, USA - Col MF nosort | ecosystem: Host-associated > Plants > Roots > Unclassified | place: USA: North Carolina | collected...
ACAATCTACTGCTTCAATTAAACATGAAAAACGACTCAAAGAGCTTAGCTTTACTAGTTTTAGTAAAATTTCTCGGCAACAAAGTCAAAACAGACATGAACGCATAAAAAAGATACTAAAACACATTGGAGGAGCTCTTCCTCACCACGAGCTTGTAGAGTGGAAGCTGTTGTATCACAAAACTACCCTTTTGTAAATATTTTCGTTTCCGGGTTAACGTAAACTTAAGTGGGCCTTTTGATTCATGGGCTTCACGGACCAGAACTTTTGTCGGCGTTTTGTAGTGGTAAATTCCAAAACTACCCTTTTGTAAATATTTATAAGCAAATCCGACCTAAATTTGTTATCAATGAAAGACGACTCAAAAGAGCAAAGTAAACGAACTCGAGAAAAGTTTGTTCGATCCGTACAAACTGAAACTAAAGTACGGAAACAGCGAGATTTGGTTTGTGCGATAGAAGATAATGGAACCAAATTATGAGGAAGATGTTTTTCTCGCCAAGTATCAATCATCCGAACTTAAGATTGCTTCTGAATTTCTTACGAATTGGTTGCCTTTCTTATCTAGAGATCTCTGCAACGACTGTGCTCATGTTCTCTCCGATCGAATCCGTTCTCTAGACCCAGGTTTGAATTCTTCTTCTCTGTTGAAAATTCTGATTCTTTTTTCATAATTCGATTAAAGAAACGGAGGAGAATTTTCGTTACTACTAATGTTGTGTGTTCTGTTTCGAAATTTTCTTCAGCTATTGAATTCAATTTAATGATTGGAGTTACAATAATTTCTAAACTAATTCATAGATTTGTGATGATTAGAGATATCGAATATTCTATGTAATCAAGCTATCTTCGTGAGATTTCTGTATTTGTTCTCTTACCTTATGTGTAATTGTGTTTCCTTATTACAGAGCATTGTAGTAATGGAGAAGTTAAAGCGGGTTCTGGTTCAATGGTGGATAACATGGAATCTGAAGAAGTTGATAACATGGAATCTGAAGAAGTTGATAACAAGATGGACAATATTTATGACGGGAAGTTGTGTGTTTCTCACTCATTAGATAGTTTGAAAGCTGGGGCTTTTGTATTTGGATCTTTGTCAGACAGTGTAAGTCATGCAATGCCATCATCTCAGTCAACTGTTTCTGAGGCGGCAAGTGCACAAATGTCTTGGGCTGATATGGGAGAAGAAGATGGGCTCGAGGAGGAAGACCAGAAAGAGAATGAATTAGGTTCACATGGAGTTGATGTGAGTCCTTCCGTTGGAGACTCGATGAAGACTCCTGAGAAGCGTAAATTGTCTAGGGAAGAAAGAGAGCGTTATCGGTTTATGAATGTGAAGAAAATGAAAGTGTTTTCTTGTTATGAGAAAGTTAGAGGGAGGTCTGTTAATATTCTCGAAGGACTTGAATTGCATACCGGTGTTTTTAGCGCGGTGGAGCAGAAAAAGATTGTTGATTTTGTCTATGAACTACAAGAGAAAGGCCGTAGAGGAGAATTGCGAGGTTTGCTTCTGGTTTTCTTTCATTGCTTTTTGCATAATGTGAATTTGAAAACTCTAAACGGTACTTATCTAATCTTGAATTTTTGGTTCTTTTTCGATATCTAGAGCGTACTTTTACCGCTCCGCATAAGTGGATGAGAGGCAAAGGACGAGTTACTATTCAATTCGGATGTTGTTATAACTATGCACCGGTAAGTGACTCTTTCCTCATCTTTAAAAATGAAAACATTTTATCAACTATAGTGAATATGGAAAGAGTTTTTTGTTTTTTGGATAGGACAAAGCGGGAAACCCACCCGGAATCCTTCAACGTGGAGATGTTGATCCAATGCCATCTATTTTCAAAGTAATAATCAAAAGGTTGGTTGGGTGGCATGTACTTCCTCCAACTTGTGTACCGGATAGTTGTATCGTCAATATCTATGAGGAAGACGATTGCATACCTCCTCACATCGATAACCATGACTTCCTCCGCCCTTTCTGCACAGTATCATTCCTCAGTGAATGCAATATACTCTTTGGTTCAAATCTCAAAGTCTTAGGACCTGGTGAATTCTCCGGTTCTTACTCTATACCGCTTCCTGTCGGGTAAATCACTAAAGTTTGCGTACCCTCTCTGAGTTTATTCTACTGAAGCTTCTGTTGCTTAACTTTTTGACGAGTTTTTCACTTTTTTTGCTTCAGATCAGTTCTAGTGCTCAAGGGTAATGGAGCTGATGTCGCTAAGCATTGTGTACCTGCCGTTCCCACAAAGAGGTAATTTGTTAGCACCTTGATTGTTTGTCAACGTTTATTTATATGTTTGGTAATGAAACCATTACTCTCTCTTTTTACAAAAGGATTTGGTGTTTTGCAATTTATCGGTGTTATCTCGTTTTGTTTTGTTCATACTGTTTTTGCTATCGTCGGTTCTGCTTTCAGGATATCGATCACGTTTAGGAAAATGGACGAGTCGAAAAGACCAGTCGGATTCACCCCGGAACCTGATTTGGAGGAGATTAAGCCGTTGCCATACGAACACACCACGCCGAGTACTCCTGCTGATGCAGTCATTAGCTCTTCAAGATCCAGCATTGATCAAAATGGTAGTAATCACAACAATCGAACTGCACATGGAGGAGGAAGCAAGTATCGTAGGTCGAGAGATTATCATTCTGAGAGTCGAGAGCGGTCATCATCGGGCCAACGAAGAGAAACTTCACGACATACTCCTAATAGGTCCTATAGACCCAAGGTTACTAGCTCCGACAACGTCTGAGAATTTGTAACACGAACATAATATTTGATTTTACCACAGAACAAATTATAGAAATTGCTTCTAATAATTCTTTTCGTTTTGACCGAATTTTTTACGATAATTTCAACTATATGGTTGAATAGACGAAAATATCATCCAATTGGTTTCTTCTGAAAGAAAAAAAAAATGGCGTGAAAGATTTCTCTCTTTTTTTCTGTAAACTTTCATTCTCCGTGTAAAACTTGTTCGATGATTATAAAAAACGAACACAACTATATTATCAGTGTTAATTACATTTCCTTAACCATAAGATTTTGTTTTCTTCGCATTTCTGAAATTTGAGGGAACAATGGGGACTTTTTATATAAAAAAAGTTGGGACCTTTATATATAACTCGGCTGCTGAATTTCGTTTCGTTGCACTGCTACGCTCGAGTTCTCAAAGGTTCTCCTCGCTTTCTCTTTTCAGGGGAGTCTCGCAGAGAGACCCACACCAAAAAAAAAAATCGAGAGGGAAAATTCATCATCTTCCATCGTTAACCTCGAGGCTATTGGTGTTATACCAGATAACCGACTCTTATTAAATTAGCTTAATTTGATAAACCCTTGTTAGTGTCTGACCTAGTGGAGCACCTTGGGCTTAGCGTTAGGGATCGTCGCGGTTTGGGTTTTAGAAAGGAGGAGGAGGAAGCAACGTTTACTATTCCTACTATGTGACGGAACCCTAAGACAGCGTTTTCGCTTGTCTGGGTCAGCTTTTTTTATAGCCATGAGTCCAATTCAGAATTTTGAGCAACACTCTCGTCGTCTCGTGGAGCCTGACCTACGTAATACCACTCATTCTCTGCTCTTTCTCTTCATTTCGTCGTTGGGTTGTTTGTTTGTTGCTCAGAATTAGTTTCTTTGATTTTGGATTTGAAAATTTCTTCAAGCTTTGATTTTGTCTGAGGAATTTTTGTTTGATTTTGAGTCAGTTCAAGTTAATTTAAAAATGTAGCGACACTTACTCGAAGCTTGTTTTTGTGTTCTATAGCTATTGAGGAGAGGCTTGCGATGGTGGTGGAGGTCAGGGACAGTCTAGAGATCACACATACGGCTGAGTACTTGAATTTTCTGAAATGTTACTTCCGGGCATCTTCAGTGATTCTTCTTCAGATTACAAAGCCTCAATTTACTGATAATATTGAGCACAAACTACGCAACATTGTGGTTGAGATCCTCAATCGTCTACCACATAGCGAGGTTCTTCGTCCTTTTGTGCAAGACCTCTTGAAAGTTGCAATGCAGGTGCTCACGACAGATAATGAAGAAAATGGGTTAATATGCATTCGCATCATCTTTGATCTTCTTAGGAACTTTAGGCCAACATTAGAAAATGAGGTTCAACCATTCTTGGATTTTGTCTGCAAAATATACCAGAACTTCAGATTGACGGTTAGCCATTTTTTCGAGAATGTCAAAATGGAAGAAGTGAAACCTGTGGAGATACCTACACCATCTGATCAGTCGCTGTCCATTACTGCACCTTCCAGGAATGGGCAGATCAACCCAAGTACTCGTTCATTCAAAATAGTCACAGAGAGCCCCCTCGTCGTTATGTTTCTTTTTCAGCTGTATAGCAGACTTGTTCAGATTAATATTCCTAATTTGTTACCCCTGATGGTTGCTGCTATATCTATTCCTGGACCTGAGAAAGTTTCTTCACATATGAAGCCTCAGTTCATCGAACTGAAGGGTGCTCAGGTTAAGGTGAGACAATGGCTCTCTATCCAGAAGGAAACCATAACTTATTTGGGCAGTGAGAAAAATATTTAATTAAGGCCTACACTGCCTTGTTGTTTCACCTGAATTATTTTGTTTTTTAAGGGATATTGACTTGTAGTGTTTGTTTGCAGACCGTTTCCTTTTTGACTTATTTGTTAAAAAGTTGTGCCGAATATATCAAGCCGCATGAAGAAAGCATTTGTAAGAGCATTGTAAATTTGCTTGTCACCTGTTCGGATTCTGCATCTATCAGAAAGGTGGAGAACTGTCTGTTCCTTTTTCTTCTTTATGTTTTCACCTTGTAATACAGTCATGGGCTTGCAAGTAAAGAATATTTTTTTGGTCTATGAAATGCAGGAACTATTAGTCTCACTAAAGCATGTACTTGGGACGGATTTCAAGAGAGGTTTATTTCCTCTTATTGACACTCTTTTGGAAGAGAGGTATAATGTGCCTTTTTTGCCTTTCTGAATTCTTAAACTTGTACACCTGTCAGGAAGCTGTTTTGTTTTATCAAGTAGACCTTCTACTGTTCTGTATAATTTCACTGTGCCGCAGTATAATATATTAACAAATAATGACTTATGTCATCTATTTGCTATTTTTTTCTGTGTCAGGGTTCTAGTTGGAACGGGGCGAGCATGCTTTGAGTCTTTGAGACCTCTGGCTTACAGCCTACTGGCCGAGATTGTTCACCATGTTCGAGCAGATTTGTCCCTTTCTCAGGTGCTTCCCGTTGTGTCTGTGCAATTTATTTCTTACTTTACCTTATCTTTGTTTTTGTTTTTATTTGTTAGTCCTCTCTTCCTAGATTAGCTCTTCTTAGTTGAGAGAGTTAAGTTCTGGAAACTTTGCAAAACATTGGATTCTATAGTAGGTGAGACTAATGTGTTCCAGTACACACAGTTCTTGCTATGTATATGTGGTTGTGTATTAAAATAGATCCTCATCTTAACAGTCTTATCAATTGTGATCAGAAAGTGCTCACACTTGGGAAATATGTTCCTTGCTTATAGACTTGAAACCTAGGGCCTCCCAAAAAATTCTGACAGATCGAGATGCCAATAAACAACTAATCTTAGGAACAACATATTGGTCAATCTTTCTTGCCAACATCAATCAGGCTTCTCTCTTTTAGATCTTTTCCCATTCCATTGTCTACTCTATGGGTGATTTTTCTTTTACAATTCATCTTATTTGACTGTAAACAACGTGGCAGTTATCGCGGATCATCTACTTATTTTCAAGGAACATGCATGACTCGACCCTCTCTCTTAACATCCATACAACTTGTGCGCGTCTGATGTTAAATCTGGTAAACCTATTTTTTTCATCTAGTTTGCCTTATTTAAATTCGATATATTACTTAACATTTATGTGACATAATCTCTCCATTATGTTTGAATCAAGATTTTAGTATAACTTAATACTTATATTGGGTTCAGGTAGAACCGATATTTGAGAAAGGCATTGATCAGCAGTCAATGGATGAAGCGCGAATATTGTTGGTATAACTTTACACCTGAGAGCTCATATTAGAATCGGTTGGCTGCTCTAATCATTAACTTACTTTACTCATCATCTGTTTATAGGGACGTATCTTGGATGCCTTTGTTGGGAAATTCAATACCTTCAAGCGTACTGTTCCTCAGGTAATTCTGGTGGCTTTCCAAGTTTCCATGTTGTTTCAGCTTTTTAGCGTTGTTGTTTATTGTCTTTGTATAGGTTTTGCTTGATATGCCAGTTTTTATATTTTATGTCTAGCTGTAACAGATTACATGGTTTTGTTGAGAAATCTTGAACTTTTGTTGCAAAAAAAGAGAAATCTTGAACTTTTATCGATTCTGATTGGCAACTCTTTTATTTCAATGATGTGTTACTTAGTCTTGCTTTCTCCTTCATAGCTTTTAGAGGAGGGTGACGGAAAGGATCAAATCACTTTGAGGTCGAAGCTTGAACTTCCTGTCCAGGTAATTATCTATGGTGGCTGTTTTGTCTTAGTAAGTACCCAAATTATCAGCCAATGGGGGATCGTGTTCCACACTTCCGCTGTTATGTCCAAACTTAGTAGTTCCATAGCGTTCTTTAATGTTCTTATGTCCTCTTATATAGAGGTCTACTTTCGTTTCTAAAGCCTGTTATTATTTCTACTGAAGCATTATTTTCTTTATTAATAATTCATTATATTTTACTTTGGATAGAAAGTATCTGGCAAAAAAATATTAATTACCAAACCATGCTGGTTGCAGGCAGTTTTGAATTTGCAGGTTCCTGCCGAACATTCCAAAGAAGTGAATGATTGTAAGAATCTGATCAAGACACTGGTGATGGGTATGGAATTTTGGCCATACTGACGTTTCACCTTAGTGGATCAGTTATACTTATTGATTATGTTTGTTTATGTTAAGCACTTTTCCTACTTTCTATTCAGGAATGAAGACAATCATATGGAGTATAACCCATGCACATTTGCCCCGACCTCAGGGAATGCACCCACAAGCTCTTGCGTCACAGTCATCTGTTACTCAGGTTTTTAAAGGAATGAGAGAAGATGAGGTATTGAATGTTAGATTGTTTAGTGTAGGCATTAATAATGTATGGCTGATAAACAACTAGTAATCTCTACTTTCAAGCAGGTATGGAAAGCCTCTGGTGTTTTAAAGAGCGGTGTCCATTGCCTAGCTCTCTTCAAAGATAAGGATGAGGAGAAGGAAATGCTAAATCTTTTCTCCCAAATTTTGGCTGTTATGGAACCTCGTGATCTAATGGATATGTTCTCTATATGTATGCCTGAACTTTTTGAGTGCATAATCGACAATACTCAACTGGTTCAAATATTTGCCACTCTTCTGCAAGCTCCCAAAGTATACAAGCCATTTGCAGATGTTCTGATTAATTTCTTGGTAAGCAGCAAGCTCGATGTTCTGAAGAATCCAGATTCAGCTGCAACTAAATTAATTCTGCATCTGTTCCGGTGCCTCTTTGGGGCTGTGTCAAAAGCACCATCTGATTTTGAACGGATATTGCAACCTCAAGTGCCTCTTATTATGGAAGTCTGCATGAAGAATGCTACTGAAGTTGAAAAGCCTCTTGGTTATATGCAATTGCTCCGAACTGTTTTCAGAGGACTTGCTGGATGTAAATTCGAGCTGCTTCTTAGGGATTTAGTCCCTATGCTGCTACCTTGTCTTAATATTCTTCTGACAATGCTCGAGGGTCCAGCCGGGGAAGACATGAGAGATCTTCTGTTGGAACTTTCTTTGACACTCCCTGCACGCTTAAGCTCCTTATTGCCTTACCTTCCCCGTCTCATGAGGCCTCTTGTATCCTGTTTGAGAGGAAGTGATGAACTTGTGAGCTTGGGGCTACGCACCCTTGAATTCTGGGTGGATAGTCTAAATCCTGATTTTTTGGAGCCAAGTATGGCAACTGTAATGTCTGAAGTGATCTTAGCATTATGGTCTCACTTGAAGCCGGTGCCATATCCTTGGGGTGGTAAAGCATTACAAATTGTGGGAAAGTTGGGTGGTCGCAACCGGCGATTTCTGAAAGAGCCACTTACACTTGAATGCAAAGATAATCCAGAACATGGGCTTCGCTTAGTTCTGACTTTTGAGCCGTCCACTCCATTTCTTGTGCCAATGGACAAATTCATTAATCTTGCTGTAGCAGCTGTTATGCAGAAAAACCTCACTACAGAGATATACTACAAAAAGCAAGCTCTAAAATTCCTCCGTGTTTGCTTGTTGTCTCAGCTTAATTTGCCTGGGTGTGTCACTGATGAGGGTCAGACGACCAAGCAATTATCAACTTTGTTACTTTCCTCTGTTGATTCATTTTGGCGCAGGAGTGAATCAACAGAAATAGAGGTTGGTTTTTGGAATTTCTCTTATAATCTTAATCCCTTTATAGTTTTACTCTGTAGCTTTCTGGTCAATGTCAAAGTTGCTACTCAGTTGGCTGACGTTTTCTTAAACCATTACCTTATCTCCATTATTCACAATGCTTCATAAATTAGGTTTTTGACATCACGTGATGTTGAAGACGGGGCTACCTGTTAGGCGATAGTTTCTTGATTGAACCACATTGACTGATTAGATTTTGTATTTGTTATCTTGTTGCCATGCGTTTGTATTTTTTAAAAGAAAAGGAGCTAGGACTGTTTCATGTCATTTCTTGTGAGTTGCCTATTTTTAACTTAAATCATTTGTGTAATGGTCTAATAGGATGTAAAGGATTTATTTATAGAGAGGATCTTTTTGCTGCTGATGGTTTCTTGATTGAACCACATTGACATGAGACATGATTCGATTTTGTATCTGTTATCCTGTTGCCATGTGTTTGTATTTTCTGAAAAAACGAGCTAGGACTGTGTCATGTCATTTCTTGTGAGCAAGTTATTTTTCTCCTTACATGATATGTGGTACGTGGTGTCATAGGATATAAAAGGATATATTTATTAAGAGGATCATTTTCCTGCTGCAGGCTGACTTAGGGGTTAAAACAAAGACGCAGTTAATCGCTGAGAAGTCGATCTTTAAGACACTATTGATAACTATAATTGCTGCCAGTTCTGATCCGGATCTCAGCGACTCCGATGATGACTTTGTTGTAAACATATGTCGGCATTTTGCAATTATTTTGCATGGGGACTATACTTCGTCGTATACTTCCACTAGTGCTGGTCCACTTGGGGGTTCTTTGATTTCAACAAGTTCCAAGCCCAAGAATAATTGGTCTACCTACTTAAAACAGCTGGATCCCTTAATATTTTTAGATGCTCTTGTTGATGTGCTTGCAGATGAAAACAGGCTCCATGCCAAAGCTGCTCTGACTTCGTTAAATGTGTTTGCTGAAACTCTGCTGTTCCTTGCTCGTATCAAACATGCTGATGTGCTGATGGCTAGGGGTGCTCACAGTGCATCTATGATTGTCTCCAGTCCTTCTACAAATCCGGTATATTCACCCCATCCAAGTGTGCGAATACCAGTGTTTGAACAACTTTTACCTCGGTTGTTGCATTGCTGTTATGGGAGCACATGGCAAGCGCAAATGGGAGGAGTAATGGGATTAGGTGCGCTGGTAGGGAAAGTGAATGTTGAAACATTATGTCTGTTTCAAGTAAAAATTGTACGTGGTCTGGTCTATGTCCAAAAGAGGCTTCCTGTTTATGCTAGCAAAGAGCAAGACGAGACAAGTCAGGTTCTTATACAGATTCTAAGAGTGGTTAATAATGTTGACGAAGCAAACAATGATGCGCGCAGACAAAGCTTTCAAGATGTGGTAGAATATCTTGCTACTGAATTGTTCAATTCTAATGCATCCATCACAGTGAGGAAAAATGTTCAGAACTGTCTTGCACTTTTGGCTAGCCGGACTGGTAGTGAAGTATCTGAACTGCTTGAGCCTTTATACCAGCCTTTGCTGCAGCCACTTATAATGCGTCCACTTCGATCAAAGACAATTGATCAACAGGTGCCTCATTCTGCTATTTTTTGGTTGTTGTAAATCCTTTCTGGACTTCTGTCTTACCTTCTTTAATATGGCCTTATAGGTTGGAACTGTGACAGCTCTGAATTTTTGTTTAGCACTGAGGCCCCCCCTTCTAAAGGTGACTCCAGAGTTGGTTAATTTCTTGCAAGAAGCGTTACAAATAGCTGAGGCTGATGAAGCTTTATGGGCTGTGAAGTTGATGAGTCCTAAAGTCCTTACATCATTGAACAGACTTCGAACAGCTTGTATTGAGATTCTGTGCACAACTATGGCTTGGGCTGACTTTCGAACTCAAAGTCACAATGAACTACGTGCGAAGATAATTTCCATGTTTTTCAAGTCCTTAACGTGTCGAGCACCAGAAATTGTGACCGTTGCCAAGGAGGGGTTAAGACAGGTTCGTAGTTATCTGTCTTTTGTTTCCAATTCTTGCACGCACATTTAATTTGAGGATTTTGAAGATAGACTTGATGGAATAGGTTTTCCTCTACCTAAAAGCCCTCTTCTCTTTCTGGGATAAATGATGTTATTTAATATACTATTTTGCTGTTCTGAAACTCTGTTTTTCTTTAGGTTATCAATCAACAACGGATGCCCAAAGAACTTCTTCAGAGTAGCCTCAGACCTATACTAGTTAATCTGGCACAGACAAAGAATCTCAATATGCCTTTACTCCAAGGTCTGGCACGTCTTCTTGAACTTCTATCAAATTGGTTTAATGTGACATTAGGATGTAAGTTGCTGGAGCACCTTAAAAAGTGGTTAGAGCCAGAGAAACTTGCACAGTCCCAGAAATCATGGAAAGCTGGTGAAGAGCCGAAAATTGCAGCTGGTAATCACGTTCTTGGAAATATATAAAAACAGATGCCTGGTCATGTGATTATATATTAACACATTTTTTTGTTCTTTCTGTGGCAGCTATTATCGAGCTCTTCCACTTACTTCCACTTGCTGCATCAAAATTTCTAGATGAACTTGTAACATTAACTATCGACTTAGAAGCAGCTCTTCCTCCAGGACAAGTGTACAGTGAAATTAACAGCCCATACCGTCTCCCGCTTACCAAGTTTTTGAATCGATATGCAACTCTAGCTGTCGATTATTTTCTTTCCAGATTAAGTGAACCAAAATATTTCCGAAGGTAAGAACAACATTGCATTAGAATTTTCTTTTTTCTTTCACATCTCATGTTAGGCTGAATGTGACCATGGGGTAATGAGTGTTTCCCTCTTTTCCGTATAATGTCAGGTTTATGTATATAATTCGATCAGATGCTGGCCAACCATTAAGGGAAGAACTTGCAAAATCTCCACACAAGATACTTTCATATGCCTTTCCTGAAATTTTGCCAAAATCTGATGCCATACTGAGTGCAGCAGCTTCAACTCCTCCAGCTGCATCATCTGGAGATGAAAAACCCACCCCTATGAAATCAGAAAGTTCTAACACGCCATCAACAAAATCAAATGTAGCATCAGATGCGTATTTTCAGGGTCTCTATCTTATCAAAACAATGGTGAAACTGATACCCAGCTGGCTGCAGAGCAACCGTACTATTTTTGATGCCTTGGCCCACCTTTGGAAATCACATGCAAGGACATCTCGTTTACAGAATGAGCAAAATTTGACTTTAGTTCAGGTATTTTCATCTACTTCTTATTTTCATAATTTTCTACATTAGCTTTGTGTTTCAAACTGAAATTAAATGCTCACTTTTAGTGTTTCCGTGTCTAAAACTGATGTGGGCATCAGAAAGACAGAAACCATCTCACAATTGCAAATTTGCCTGATGTAAATAGATGTAGATGTTTCAAATAGTCCATACTAGGTGTTGTGTTTATCGGGAGTCTTTATGGTCTTGTATGTTGAGAGCCTCCTGACTTATATCTATACCATCTTGTTTTACTGGGATACTCGTTCCCCATCAAAATATTAAATTTATTCAGAAAAATTGGCCATCTCAAATCTTTATTTTCTCAAACTCGCAGGTAAAAGAGAGCAAATGGCTTGTCAAGTGCTTCCTCAATTATCTGCGACATGAAAAATCTGAAATGAATGTTCTTTTCGATGTTCTCTTAATTTTCTTGTTCCATAGTCGTATCGACTACACCTTTTTGAGGGAGTTCTACATTATTGAGGTATCTTTCTCAAAATTTCATGCTTGATTCTCATATGTTGCAGCTCTAGTAAAATAACTAGGTTCTTTCATCAGGTTGCAGAAGAATATCCACCAAACATGAAAAAAGCAATTGTTTTGCATTTTCTAAACCTTTTTCAGTCGAAACAACTTGGCCATGATCATCTGGTTCAGGCAATGCAAATGCTTATTCTTCCAATGCTTGCCCATGCCTTCCAAAACGGCCAAACTTGGGAAGTTATTGACCCTGATATAGTCAAGACCATTGTTGAGAGGCTTCTTGATCCACCTGAAGAGGTTGGTTTCTTTCTCCTCTAAGCAACTTAAATTTTTGTTGATACAGAAATTAATGTGGGGAAAGATTACTGTATTATTTTCTGGATGTAAATGGTAAGGATAGTAACCTGTCCAATTTGTTATTTCTGACATGGTCTTATTGTACTTGTTCTGATTTACATTTCATCTCAAATGTTGTAGGTTTCTGCTGAATATGACGAACCCTTGAGGATCGAACTTTTGCAGTTAGCTACTTTGCTTCTAAAATATCTTCAGAGTGATCTGGTTCAACACAGAAAAGAACTTATCAAGTTTGGATGGAATCATCTCAAACGGGAAGATAGTGCCAGTAAACAGTGGGCATTTGTTAATGTTTGCCACTTTTTGGATGCTTACCAGGCTCCAGAGAAAATCATTCTCCAGGTACCATTTCAATTTTCTGCCAGGTACCAGTGGGCATTTTAATTTCTTTGGTGATGTTTATTGTTCCGTATTGTTTCTATTGTAGAGTGAAAATTGGAACTTCTTATAAGAGAATATGTCATCTTTACCTCTTTTTTCCATTATCGAGCTTGCAGATTGTCATTTCTAACCTGAAAGCAAGCATGTGCCTAAAATACTCCTCCATCTAATCCAGTGTTAACAAATGTTTTTTGTCGACTGGATGTAGGTTTTTGTTGCGCTTCTTAGGACATGCCAGCCAGAGAATAAGATGCTAGTTAAGCAAGCCCTGGATATTCTAATGCCAGCTTTACCTAAAAGGCTTCCACTTGGAGATTCAAGAATGCCGATTTGGATTAGATACACCAAAAAAATTTTGGTGGAGGAGGGTCACTCAATTCCAAATTTGATCCACATCTTCCAACTCATTGTCCGGCACTCAGATCTTTTTTACAGCTGTAGAGCACAGTTTGTTCCTCAGATGGTGAATTCTTTAAGTCGTCTAGGTTTGCCATATAACACTACAGCAGAAAATAGGCGGCTTGCAATTGAACTTGCTGGATTAGTTGTCAGCTGGGAGAGACAAAGACAGAATGAAAGTAAAATGGTTACTGATGGCGACGCAACCAGTGAGGTCAGTGATGGGTTACATCCTTCATCCGGTGTTGATCCTAAGCTCTCAACCGCTGGATCTTCCATATCTGAAGACCCAAGTAAACGAGTTAAAATTGAACCTGGTCTCCCATCATTGTGTGTTATGTCACCTGGTGGTGCATCGTCAATCCCCAATGTAGAAACTCCTGGATCTGCTACCCAGCCTGATGAGGAATTCAAGCCAAATGCTGCAATGGAAGAACTAATCATCAACTTTCTTATAAGAGTAAGGCTTTACACCTCCCACCTTCTACCTTGGGGCATGTTAATACTTGCTGGTTTTGATCTATTGGGCGGGGGAGTTACAAAATTACAGAGGCCCGTCCTCTCTGAGTAATTTGCATTCTAAAGAAATGATGTTTGGCGGTAGCAGTCTTAAAGCAGTATAGTATTCTGTATGAAAATCTATAATGAGATTATGCGGATTGTAGGTTTTCTTTTGGATCTGGTTAAGTTCTACACCTTATTGACCACCTCTAGTCTCGAATTATGTTGGTTGATCGTGATATTATTCTCTTTATGACTGTCGTTTTAAGTTTCCTTTCTCTTTCTTGAACAGGTAGCTGTGGTAATTGAGCCTAAGGACAGGGAAGCCAACACTATGTACAAACAAGCTTTAGATTTTCTTTCACAAGCTTTGGAAGTTTGGCCAAATGCGAACGTCAAGTTTAACTATTTAGAAAAGCTGCTTAGCAGCATGCCACCGTCTCAATCAGATCCGTCCACCGCACTTGCTCAGGGCTTGGATGTCATGAACAAGGTTCTGGAGAAGCAGCCACATCTTTTCATTAAGAACAACATCAGCCAGATCTCACAGGTATAATTGCTCCAGATTTAATCTAATATATGAAAATATTTCTATTCTTTGCTGACTGTTCTGTTCTTCACCAGTTCCTTGAGCTATCTTTCAAACACAAGATGTTGGACGCTGGTAAATCGCTATGCTCTTTGTTGAAGATGGTCTTCATTGCCTTCCCACAGGATGGAGCTAGTACGCCTCCTGAGATAAAGCTATTATATCAGAAAGTCAATGAGCTGATACAGAAACATGTGCATGTTGTTACTGCTTCACAAGCTTCTGGAGATGATAACTCTCTCGGTTCAGTCAGCTTTGTACTTGTTGTCCTCAAAACCTTGGCAGAGGTTCAGAAACACTTTCTTGATCCTTATGTACTGGTGCATATCCTTCAGCGTCTTTCGCGGGATCTGGGATTGGCAGCGGGTGCTCATCCTAGACAAGTAAGTTATTCTTTAGTAAGAGCTACCTTTCTCTTAAGAGATAAAAATCGTATGTTTTATATTTGAGCTTAAACGGATTTTACATGGTATTCACCACATCTTATTGACAGTATTAGAATATCTAAATATAATGTGTCGTCTAAATAGCTATACGATCTTCATTTCATGCCTTGTAAGATTTTAGCTTTTATATTCCTCTCACTCATCATCTTGCTGGCATGTTTTTGGTCTGTACGTATATACTATCAAAGTCAAAATATCATTTCTGTCTCTTTAGCTAGCTCCTGTAAAATTTCCTATCTTCGAAATAATAATCAGGTATCCATTACATGCTTCCCCAACTATGGCTTACTCTTGTGGCTTTTTGCTGTCCCTTTTCAGAGCCAGCGGATAGAGTCTGAATCTGCTGATGTTGGGGCAGTCGTATCTAATATAAAGTTGGTCTTGGAACTTATTGATGAAAGGGTTATGCTTTTAGCGGATTGCAAAAGACCTGTGACTCAAATATTGAACACTTTGCTTTCAGAAAAGGGTACTGATTCTAGCCTGCTTCTCTGCGTGCTAGACATGTTAAAAAGGTGGGCTGAGGATGATTTCGGAAAGAAAGGTTCTTCTGGGTCCTCTGGTGCTTTTCTTACCCAGAAGGATATAGTTTCTTTTCTTCAAAAGCTTTCACAGGTTGATAAGCAGCATTTCTCATCTGTTGCTTTGGATGAGTGGGATAAGGTGTATCTCCAGCTTTTATATGGACTTTGTGCCGATTCAACAAAGTAAGTTCTTATTTTAATCTTATGTTGATTCAAAGCTTTTTATGAGAGAGACAATATCATCTGTTTCACTGATAGGTATCCGTTGGCACTCCGACAAGAGATCTCTCTGAAAGTTGAGAGACATTCCATGCTTGGTTTACGGGCAAGGGATCCTGATATGCGAAGGAAGTTCTTCTTGTTATACCACGAATCTCTCGGAAACAATTTGTTTGCACGATTGCAGTACATTATCCAAAACCAAGATTGGGAAGCTATGAGTGATGTCTTTTGGCTCAAACAGGGTCTTGATCTCCTCCTAGCCATCTTAATCGAGGAGAAGCCCATTACTCTAGCACCAAATTCTGCCAGGGTAGTACCACTTTTACCTTCACAAAATCCTGGAGTACATCACCAACCACCTGTTATGCCGGAGGGACCTGAAGAAGTTGCTTCAATGTTTGATAGCATTGTTATGAAGCATTCACAATTTCTTAGCGCGGCAAGCAAACTTCAGGTGATTGCTGAGTCGTTATGGTGTTTTCGTTTGTCCTGTTAAATCGAAAATAGTTATGAATTATTTAAGGCTCTTTGGTGTTTTATTCACTTTGGAAGCTGCATTAATCTGAACAAATTATATGTACTCTTTTTCCCGCTATAGGTTGCTGATGTTGTTATCCCTTTAAGGGAGCTGGCTCACACAGATGCCAATGTTGCTTATCATTTGTGGGTGCTAGTATTTCCAATTGTGTGGGCAACCCTACACAAGGAAGAGCAGATAGCATTAGCTAAACCTATGATTTCTCTCCTGTCAAAGGACTACCACAAGAAGCAGCAAGGACACAGGCCAAATGTTGTGCAAGCACTTCTGGAAGGGCTTCAGTTGAGCCACCCTCAACCTAGGATGCCTAGTGAGCTTATCAAATATATAGGAAAAACGTACAATGCATGGCATCTCGCATTGACTTTACTAGAGACCCATGTCATGCTGTTCACGAATGACTCGAAATGTGCTGAGTCTCTTGCTGAGCTTTATCGTTTGTTAAATGAAGAAGACAGGAGATTTGGATTGTGGAAGAGTAGGTCCATCACTACCGAATCGAGAGCTGGATTTTCAATGGTTCAACATGGTTTTTGGCAGCGTGCTCAGAGCCTTTTTTATCAGGCGATGGTTAAGGCAACCCAAGGCACTTACAATAACACCGTACCTAAGACTGAAATGTGCCTGTGGGAGGAGCAATGGCTCCACTGTGCCACTCAACTTGGTCAGTGGGATGCCCTGGTGGACTTTGGAAAAAGCACTGAGAATTATGAAATTTTGCTTGATAGTCTTTGGAAAGCTCCAGATTGGACATACTTGAAGGATCATGTGATACCCAAAGCACAAGTAGAAGAGACGCCAAAGCTTCGTTTGGTTCAAGCTTGTTTTTCCCTTCATGAAAAAAATGCAAATGGTGTCGGAGATGCTGAAAACATAGTTGGGAAAGGTGTTGATCTTGCCTTGGAACAGTGGTGGCAGTTACCGGAAATGTCTCTTCATGCTAGGGTGCCTCTACTGCAGCAATTCCAACAACTAGTGGAGGTCCAAGAGTCTTCTAGAATTTATGTTGACATCGCAAATGGGAGTAAAGTTCCTGGAAATGCTGCTGTTGGGGGACAGGGAAATCTATATGCAGATCTGAAGGATATTCTTGAGACTTGGAGGCTGAGGACTCCAAATGAATGGGACAATATGACCGTCTGGTATGATATGCTGCAGTGGAGGAATGAAATGTATAACGTTGTTATTGATGCATTTAAGGACTTTGTAACTTCAAATACTCCACTTCACCACCTCGGTTATCGTGACAAAGCTTGGAACGTCAATAAGCTTGCTAGGATAGCTCGGAAACAAGGGCTTTATGATGTTTGCGTTCAGATACTTGAAAAAATGTATGGGCACTCACAAATGGAAGTACAGGTACAGTTCTCATAGACCTTTAACTTTATTAGAATTTGAGCAGATTTCATATAGTTGCAGAACTGCATCTTTGAATTCAACAAGTAGTTTTCACATTAATTTGCTTCTTTTTTAAAAAACTTTCCCTCGTTTATTAAAAAATGTCTTGGCGTAGCTGTTAATCCATCCATTAATATGTGTGTGATATTTGAAGCCATGTATGCCACCTCATCCTTTGCCATGATCCTATATAATAAGTTGCCGTTCCCTGAATCTGTGTTTGTTTGAGGTTGAAAGATTGTTATTTTTAAAGTTGTCTTGGTCATGTTTGTGTATGCAGGAAGCCTTTGTTAAAATTAAAGAGCAAGCAAAAGCTCATCTGGAAACGAAAGGAGAGCTTGCTACTGGTCTTAATCTTGTTAATAGCACAAATTTGGAGTTCTTTCTAGCGAAGAACAAGGCAGAGATATTTCGACTAAAGGGGGATTTTCATTTGAAGCTAAACGACACTGAAGGTGCTAATCTTGCATATTCCAACGCAATCACCCTATTCAAAAATTTACCCAAAGGATGGATAAGCTGGGGAAATTACTGTGACATGGTATTTCTTCTGATTAGATCCTGCTTCTTTTCCTACGCTATTAACAGTCACTCTCCTCATATTAGACCTTATATTTTACTTTCGTTTTACAGGCATACCAAGATACACAAGATGAAATCTGGTTAGAATATGCCGTCAGTTGCTTTCTTCAGGGTATAAGATTTGGAGTTTCCAATTCCAGAAGTCACATGGCTCGTGTTCTTTATCTACTTAGTTTCGATCCAACAAATGAGCCTGTTGGTAGAATATTTGATAAACACTTGGACCAAGTACCTCACTGGGTATGGCTTTCTTGGATACCACAGCTATTGATTTCATTGCAGCGAACTGAAGCACCCCATTGCAAATTGGTTCTAATGAAAATTGCTGCAGTGTTCCCGCAGGTAAGTTCCTTTTTGAATTTTTTAGATGAACTTTTGTTTTTGGTCATTTCATGAGTATGAGACTGTTTTCCATTTCAGGCTCTCTATTACTGGCTTCGCACATACTTACTGGAACGCCGTGATGCAGTAAATAAATCTGAGCTTAGCAGAGTAGTTTTGGCTCAAAGAATGCAGCAGAATGTTCCTGGTGTGAGTGCGGGTCATGGTGGAGGTAATTTACCATCAGAAACTCAAATCCATCAAGGTTCTCAAACTAGTGGGGCTGTTGGAACCCATGATGGTGGTAATTTACATGTGCAAGAAAGTGAACGTGCCACTATGATAAACAATGTGCATTCGGGGAATGATCAGCCTATGAATCAAAGCAGTTCAATGGCAATCTCTGCTGCTGGTGCTTTTGATGCTGCAAAGGATGTTATGGAAGCTCTTAGGAGTAAACATAACAACTTAGCCAGTGAACTTGAGGTAGTATTCTGTTGGTGAATATACTTGATTTCTTTATATTCTCTCCATACAAAAAGAGAGTATAGAAAACGACTGTCTGGTACAAGTAGCTTGGATTCAGATTTTGACTCACTTGCACGTTTCCTGCTTCTTTACTTGGATAATCTAATGATGTATAATTCCTCTCAGGTTCTTCTCACAGAAATAGGTTCGAGGTTTGTTACTTTACCAGAAGAGAGACTTCTTGCAGTTGTGAATGCTTTGTTGCATCGATGTTACAAATATCCAACTGCCACCACTGCTGAAGTTCCCCAACCACTCAAGAAAGAACTCTCGGGCGTATGCAGAGCTTGTTTTTCTGCAGATGCCGTGACCAAGCATGTCGCATTTGTGAGAGAATACAAACAGGATTTCGAGCGTGACCTTGATCCAGAAAGTAATTCATTCCCTGTCACACTCGCAGATCTGACAAAGAAACTGAAAGACTGGAAAAACATTCTTCAGAGCAATGTTGAAGACAGGTTCCCTGTTCTGTTGAGATTGGAAGACGAGAGCAAGGTGCTGCGCGACTTCAATGTTGTTGATGTGGAGATACCAGGACAGTACTTTGCTGACCAGGTAATTTGGATTGTTATCCTCGTCTCTTGTTTACTTACAACGTTTACATTCTCTAGAGGGGCTATAAATTATAGAAGTTTTGCCCTTCATTCTTTTCTTTTCTCTTTGTGCTTGGTGGTGACCTAATTATATGTTTAAATGCGTAGGAAGTAGCACCTGATCATACAGTAAAGTTGGATAGGGTTGGAGCAGACATACAAATTGTACGAAGGCATGGGAGCAGCTGCAGACGTTTGACTCTTATTGGCTCTGATGGCTCGCAAAAGCATTTTATTGTTCAAACATCATTAACTCCTAATGCGAGGAGTGACGAACGAATCTTGCAGCTTTTCCGCGTGATGAATCAAATGTTTGACAAGCATAAAGAGTCGAGAAGACGCCATTTAGGACTTCACACTCCAATCATAATCCCTGTCTGGTCTCAGGTATACCTTGAAAAAATTATAATTCATGTCCGGTTCACTTTACGAGATTTCCCTGAAACTTCACATATTCAGCTTAGCTATCCTTTTCGCTGTCCATAATAAGAGTAGGTAAATCTCTCTAGGAGTATCGCATGCTAACATTTTTCGTCACAGGTCCGAATGGTTGAGGATGATCTCATGTACAACACTTTCCTTGAGGTGTATGAGAATCACTGTGGAAGGAATGGTCGAGAGTCAGATCTTCCTATTACCTACTTCAAGGAGAAACTCAATCAAGCTATCACAGGGCAAATCTCACCAGAAGCAATTGGAGATCTTCGGCTACAGGCTTATGGTGAAATCACAAAGAACATAGTCAATGACACTATATTCTCTCAGTACATGTACAAGACATCAATGAGCGGAAGTCATCTTTGGGCTTTCAAGAAGCAATTTGCTGTCCAGCTAGCTGTCTCCAATTTCATGTCCTTCATTCTACAAATTGGTGGGAGATCCCCAAACAAGATCTTGTTCGCCAAAAATTCTGGAAAAATGTTCCAGACAGATTTTCACCCATCTTACGATTCCAATGGGATGATCGAGCTCAACGAACCTGTGCCTTTCCGCCTCACAAGGAACATGCACGCATTTCTCTCTCATTTTGGTGTCGAAGGTCCTCTCATGTCAAACATGTGTTCCGCATCTCAAGCAGTTTTTTCCTCCAAGGTAATAGAAAATATTACCTAAGCTCAAGTGGTGCACTCAAATCATTTGGCCTCTAACCTCTTCTTCTCTTTTGCAATTTTGCAGCAAAACGAACATCTTCGGTATCAACTAGCCATGTTCTTTCGCGATGAGCTTCTGTCATGGTTTGGAAGAAGACCTCTTGGAGTGCCTATTCCTCCTGTTGCAGGAATTGCTACTTTGAGTTCACCCGAGCTGAAGCACAAAGTTAACTCTAACGTGGACGATGTCATTGGACGAATCAGAGGAATAGCACCACAGTATTTCTCTGAAGAGGTAGAATCAGTTTTTACATCTCCACGAGTTTTTGATGCTTACTAACATTCTCATAAAACTCGGAGACGGTCCTGTCCATTCTCTGAACTAATAAATCTGATATTTTCGTGTTATTCATTTCAGGATGAGAACTCGGTGGAGCCGCCACAGTCTGTACAAAGAGGTGTGAGTGAATTGGTGGAGGCAGCTTTGTCGCCTCGCAACCTATGTATGATGGATCCAACATGGCATCCTTGGTTCTAACTTGCTTTGAAGGAAACTTTTAACCATTTTGGGGTAGAATCTGAGTTTGAATTGGTTAGGTTTGTAAATAGTTAACCTTATGAGCTCAAAACTCTGTTAGGGTTTTTGTTTTTTGAATGATTTGTATTGCAACATCTCATCTTTCAAGTAAAAAAACTGGAAGTTTCTCTACACACAACAACTCACAAGTTTAAATGGTAATAACCAAAATGAATGGCCAACGCTAATAACTGCCGAAATAGTGGTTTATTTTCGTGCGCAACAAGATTTGAAAATCGTTGTCTAAGGAAAAACATTAATTAGGTAAACAAGTACAATCTGCTTCACCTTCCTCATCTTTGCAATTTTCGCTCATCTGTGAAAATATCCTCCATTAGAGTAGGGACCCAACAAGCATCACATGGGTCTCTGTTTCTCGTCTCCTAAAGCCACCAGACGTGGCACCGGTAGTCGGAACCCTAATCCTGATTCTCCGACGCAGGGGAAGGCGAGTGAGAAGGTTAGTAATAAAAACAAGAAGAATACGAAGAAGATCCAATTGAGGCACCAAGGAGGGATCCCGTACGGTAAACGCATCGATTTTGGGTACGCTAAGGATTTCGATAACCGATACACCATTGGGAAATTGCTCGGACATGGCCAGTTTGGCTTTACCTACGTCGCCACCGATAACAACAATGGCAATCGCGTTGCAGTCAAGAGAATCGACAAGGCCAAGGTAAAAATATCATCTATTGTTGTTATTTGCTTTTAGCTAAAGATCCTTAATTACTATTTGGAAACCTAAAAATCCAACCTGTTACGAATGTGATTGCTTGAAAACCAAGTAAGCTCCCTCTCTAGTTTTTCGCTTGTTCCCTTAGAGTGTCTCCCAAATCGTACAGTTTCTTAGCGCGAAAGCGGTACGAGTAACACCTAACTCCATGGCGTTTTTGGTGTGGTACAGATGACTCAACCGATTGAAGTGGAAGATGTGAAGCGAGAGGTTAAGATACTACAAGCTTTAGGTGGGCATGAGAATGTGGTAGGCTTTCACAATGCATTTGAGGACAAGACCTATATTTACATTGTCATGGAGTAAGTCTCAAGTTTGTCTCTGTTTTTACTATCATTCTTTTTCTTGTGATACAAGAAAAATGAATTTACTCTGGTTTTGATGAGTTTTTCTTTTCCCAGGTTATGTGACGGTGGTGAATTGCTAGATCGAATACTAGCTAAGTAAGATTAACAAAACTTTGTATTAACATAGAAGTAATGCTAAAATTCTGTAAGAAAAGATGGGAAGTTACATCAAGTCAACTTATGTGTATATATTTTCCAGGAAAGATAGCCGTTACACCGAGAAAGATGCAGCGGTTGTGGTGAGACAAATGCTGAAAGTTGCAGCTGAATGTCATTTACGAGGTCTAGTTCACCGCGACATGAAGCCAGAGGTAGGTACGATTCAGTTTGATTCAATGCTTGGAAATTGCAAATCCATATGTGAAAGCATCTTCATCACTTTAAGAAGAGTTATGATCCCTTACCCTCTCAGAATTTTCTGTTCAAATCAACCGAAGAAGGTTCATCTCTAAAGGCTACAGATTTTGGTCTGTCGGACTTCATAAAGCCAGGTAAAAGTTTCACTTGTCAAGTCTTGTCCCTGAGAGCAGAATGGTAGATAATGGAGGTGATTTTGTGAAAATGGCAGGAGTGAAATTTCAGGATATAGTAGGAAGCGCATACTACGTTGCACCTGAAGTGTTGAAACGTAGGTCAGGACCTGAATCAGACGTTTGGAGTATTGGTGTCATCACTTACATTCTGCTCTGCGGGAGAAGACCCTTCTGGGATAAGACTCAAGACGGAATATTCAATGAGGTCTAGTACTCATCTTCTTGAGAAAACAATCCAATCTATATAATCTGTTTGTTCATGGATACTATTGACATGAAAAAACAGGTCATGAGGAAAAAACCTGATTTCAGAGAAGTCCCATGGCCAACCATTAGCAACGGTGCCAAAGATTTCGTGAAGAAGTTGTTAGTTAAGGAGCCTCGGGCACGGTTAACAGCAGCTCAAGCGCTATGTATGTTATGCACAAGCAAATGCCATATATTTCCATTATTTTTGGTTAACTTATAAGTTACTCAACTTATGGATTTGGTTTGTAGCACATTCATGGGTGAAAGAAGGAGGTGAGGCCTCAGAGGTTCCAATAGACATATCTGTTCTTAACAATATGCGTCAGTTTGTGAAATTCAGCCGTCTGAAGCAGATTGCACTTAGGGTAATAGAGAAAGAGATAGTTTGTATTTCATACGATTAAGTTTTTCAGTATTTTTCTTAACCTGAGTTGTTGTGTTTTTGGAGGCTCTGGCGAAAACAATTAATGAGGATGAGCTGGATGATCTCAGAGACCAGTTTGATGCGATTGACATTGACAAGAACGGTTCTATAAGCCTTGAGGAAATGAGGCAGGTAAGAAGAAGACAGCACAAGTAAGCGATTTCAACACATGACTGCAACAGAGTTTGTTGACTTTCTAATCTTAACAGGCTCTTGCGAAAGATGTTCCTTGGAAACTCAAAGATGCAAGAGTTGCAGAGATTCTCCAAGCGGTAGGTAAACTTAGAGTATTAGGACTAATTAAAGCCCCTTCGACAGGTTAGTTTATCATCCAAAATGTTTATGTGTCTCTGCAGAATGATAGCAACACTGATGGTTTGGTGGATTTCACTGAGTTTGTGGTGGCTGCTTTGCACGTGAACCAATTGGAGGAGCATGACTCTGAGAAGTGGCAACAGAGGTCAAGAGCAGCATTTGACAAGTTTGACATAGACGGAGATGGGTTTATAACTCCCGAAGAACTTAGATTGGTCAGTCTCATGCTTTTCACACTCCCCTCTTTGTCTACCTTGTCTCACTAGAATCAATGTTTGCAGCAAACGGGTTTAAAAGGCTCCATCGAACCACTTCTTGAAGAGGCCGACGTAGATGAAGATGGGAGAATCAGCATCAATGAGTTTCGCAGACTTTTGAGAAGTGCAAGCCTCAAGTCAAAAAATGTTAAAAGCCCTCCTGGTTACCAGCTTTCACAAAAGATGTAAATTACTTTTTAACTTCTCAAATCACCAAGTCCACAAACTCTAATCTCCCATGTACAGGAACAGAACACATCATTTGTCACAATCTGTTAGATGGGATTTGTATAGAGGATACCGAGGAACGCACATCTGCCGTTAGGTTTGAATATGTTTCTCAAGTCTTATAACATCGGTCATAGACAATAGTTCAGTTGCAAAGAGATATAAGCAAATGCTTTTGTGTTTTATTTGCTTGTGATAAGAATACATCGTTAATCATGTGGATAATCTACAACAAGTTTAATCATGGTACCTTCTCAATCACGGTATTAAACACAAGTTCAGGGGAATATGTTTATTGGTTTATGGCTTCAACATGTCATTTACGGTACCGGGGGAACTATCTTGAACAGCTTGAGATAATGAGTAACTATTCGATGAGCTTGCAGTGGTTGTCAAGCTTACTTTCTTCTCTTTTCCAGAAACATCCTGCATGGAAGTAAACTCTGGTCAGTCCATGAAAGAGCTTGTTGGCAAAACTATTGAAGAGATCACTCACCTGTTGAGCTAAAGAAGAGGCATGGATTTTAAGCTCGAGCTTTAAACGAACATCATCTTTTTGATCATTTCCTTGACCTGAATGGTTACTGTTCATCATCAGATCCAAATCTAACGGCTTGATTTTGGAATCTTGTTTCATTGAAGCATCGGCAGAAGAAGAAGAATGCTGCTGAACCGATGCTTGTTGTTCGGTTAGAGGATTGACAGAGGCTGAATAAGGTATAAAACTGGACTGACCCTGAGTTATGGCTACGAAGGGGATATGATAACTGTAATGAGGTACCCATGGAACCATGGTTTTGATTCTATGCTGATATTGAGCATTAAGAATCTCGATATCAGACTTTAAAGTCGCTTTCTCCTCTCTCAGCTCACTCTTCTCTTGAATTAGCTGATCAAACGAACTGGAAGATGAGCACTTGAGCAGAGCATATTCAACTATAAATCCAATAAGAGAATGGACAAAGTTAATCAAATCACCTCACGAGACTCTTGAGATAGTGTTTCATACTCAGCTTTTAGTCTATCAACTTGGTTCATTACATCCTTGAGCATTTGTATTGTATCAGTGAGAACTGAGGCTTTGTCACTCTTAGGCCTATTCGGATCTGTAGAAAGAAACCATTACTCTAAACTCAATTCAAAGAAAATTTTGAAAATCTGTATTCATCTTGTGAAAAGATATATACCAAGTGCATTTCCAAGCTCAAGAAACTGTTCCTTAAGCTTATCTCTACGAAGCTTCTCTCGCTCTGCTTTCTGGGAACAAACTGCTTCCTTCTTCACTTCCACCACCATCTCAGCTCCTCTGTAATTAGACGAAACTATGAATAAACATGACACAGCCATGTAAAGTTAACATCTTTAAGCACTAAAACCTGAGATTTTGTCCCGAAGAAGAAGAAGAAGAAGCAGAGGAATCATCAGCAAAATCAGATTCAGAGCAAGTTTTTGGTTTCATTGGTTGATCCATTTGCAACGTTAAAATCTCTAACTAAACTCCAAGAAAGATAAAGAGAGAGCCACTGAGAAGAAGTAGAAGTTGGTTTTCGTCTTCTCATTCTTCTTCTACGTGAATATATAAAAATCCGGCGATAATGGTGGTGGACGCCGACGAGGCAAATCAATAACTTGTGCTCCCCACGCGCCACCATTGAAAAGATATCATATGCTACGGTTAGTTACAAACTTACGTATTCACGTGTCAACCGTCGATTCTACTGACTTTAGTCTTCTAAGATCTCAACCGTCCAATCTTAGAGATACCCAATTTCCCCTAAAGGAATGATCTTTGTCGAACGAACTACAGTGGGAAGAAGGAGAAGATGAAGATAGTGACTTACAACGTTAATGGCCTTAGGCAACGAGTTTCGCAGTTTGATTCTCTTCTCAAACTTCTCGATTCGTTCGACGCCGATATCATTTGCTTCCAGGTTTTACTCGACTTTTGAAATTTCAATCCTTTTCTTCGGTTTCGCCGATGAATCCATGATAAGAGTATTACTCTGGTTGAATCTAGGAGACGAAACTGAGAAGGCAAGAATTGACAGCAGATTTGGCGATAGCTGATGGGTATGAATCGTTTTTCTCGTGCACTCGCACTAGTGAGAAAGGTCGTACTGGTTATTCTGGTAAGCATCAAGCTTTGCCTTCAGTGGCTTTAGAGTGAAATTTGAGAAAATGTTAAAAAGTTGGAGTTTTTATGTTATTGAAATTTTTGCAGGTGTAGCAACGTTTTGCAGGGTGAAGTCAGCATCTTCAAGCTGTGAAACTGCTTTGCCTGTTACTGCAGAAGAAGGCATCACTGGTCTTGTAAACAGTAATTCACGAGGTGGGAAGAGTGAAACGTCTACAGTAGCTGAAGGTCTTGAGGAATATGAGAAAGAAGAGCTTCTTATGATTGACCAAGAAGGACGATGTGTTATAACTGATCACGGCCACTTTGGTATGACTCAAATCCTTTTCTTTTTTTAATGTAACTTCTTTTGTGTAAAAATGAATCTTTTTGTTACAGTTTGTATGTCTTTATGTGTTTTGTCAGTTGTTTTCAATGTTTATGGGCCGCGAGCTGTAGCTGATGATGCTGATAGGATCGAGTTTAAGCATCGGTTCTATGGTGTTTTAGAGGTAAGTTTATCGGTTTCTGAATGTATCGATGAGATGCTTCGGCTTCTAATGATACTTGGATTAAATGTTTTTTAGTTTTCTTGTAGAGAAGATGGGAGTGTCTTCTGCGTCAAGGAAGGAGGGTATTTGTTGTTGGGGATCTCAACATTGCTCCTTTTGCTATGGATCGATGTGAAGCTGGGCCTGATTTTGAGAAAAACGAGTATGTAACTGATTCTCATGCTCTGTTTAAATCGCTTTGCTTTACTTAATAATTTTTTCTCTACTAGATATCTCATTTTCATGTCATTAAAAAAATGCAGGTTCAGGAAATGGTTTAGATCTCTGCTAGTTGAACGTGGAGGCTCATTCTCTGATGTTTTCAGATCAAAACATCCTGAAAGGTGAAATTTTGTGATAACCTCTTCTGTTTCTATTATTGAGGGAGACAGTCTTTGAAATTTTTGTTTATCATTGATTGCTTCTTTCTGGATTTCTAACAGGAAAGATGCATTCACATGTTGGTCCTCAAGTAGTGGAGCAGAACAATTTAACTACGGTTCGAGGATTGATCATATCTTAGTTGCTGGGTCATGCTTGCATCAGGACGAAGATAAGCAGGGGCATAGTTTTCTTGCTTGCCATGTCAAGGAATGTGACATATTAACAGAGTATAAGCGTTTTAAGAATGAAAATATGCCAACAAGGTAAGTCTAGATGATCAAGAATGATCACATGTGTGTTTCAATTTAAAAGAATAAGTACTTGAGATTTCCTTTTTTCATTTTACTTGGATCTCAAATTTACAGTGAATCAACTTCTGAACACACTACAGGTGGAAAGGTGGATTGGTTACAAAATTTAAGGGATCAGACCACGTACCTGTATTCATTAGTTTTGATGATTTACCAGACATCCCGGAACACAGCACGCCGCCATTAGCGTCAAGATATCTTCCCATGATTTACGGTTTCCAACAAACTCTTGGTACAAGAAAATTCCTATATATTCCGCTGTCTTGTATTGGTTCATATTCTCAAGTTATTCCTGTCTCTATCGTTTTTTTATAATTTGCTTCACTTGTTTTTTTACTGTAACAGTATCGGTATTTAAGAAGAGGCGGGCCAATGAAGAAGCCAAAGCCATTGAGGTGTCATGTTCATCATCAACTCAAAGTAATACTTCATCAATTTGTGGGGATATTTCTACAGGACCACTGAGAAATTGTGGTTCGATGGGAATTTCACTTGAGAAATCTTGTTCTTTTGAGAACAAATCCACTTCCGGCGTTACAGAAGCAGAAACGGTGGCAGCAACAGGTTCCATTGATAACCTTAGTGATGGAATACGTGCATCATCAGTTAGAGCTTTGAATATCTCTAGAGATGGAGACAGGAAAAAAGCAAGGAAAATCCAATCATCTCAGCTTTCTCTCAAGTCCTTTTTCACTACAAACTCAAAAGTAAACAATGTCGAGGATAGTTCTTCTTCCTATGTTTCCTCCAGTCCCAGCTCCCAAGTAGAAAGCATCACAGAACCGAATGTTTCAGGCAAAGAAGACAGTGAACCGACTACTTCAACACAGGAACAGGATCAAACAGGTTCTTCAGCTAAACAAAAAAACGATGCAGCTTTAATGGAGTGGCAAAGAATACAGAACCTAATGCAAAACAGCATACCTCTCTGCAAAGGACATAAAGAAGCTTGTGTTGCTAGGGTCGTCAAGAAACCAGGTCCCACATTCGGACGCAGATTCTACGTCTGCTCTCGAGCTGAGGTAAAAAGATTTTAACCAAGTCTTTTTAACCGTTGTAACTACATGCTAAGTATATCTACAACTCTTGCAGGGACCTTCCTCTAATCCAGAAGCAAACTGTGGTTATTTCAAATGGGCTTCATCAAAATTCAGAGACAAGTAAAAGAGTGATGAGATCAAAATGATAAGTATTGAGGAACGAAGGATTTTAATCTAGTGAGCTCAGGTACACCGTAGAAACTCGACAATGTCGGTATGTAGTTAATGTTGTCTTAATCTCTAAGAGACTTGACCAATGGCAATGTGTAAAGTTGCTGGATCAAGGTTCTTTCCACGTTCCAACGTCTCTATCAGTTTATCCCTCTTTGTTTTATAATGTATTGTTTCTTCAAATGTGATTAACTTTTAGCTTTATAGCAGCTAATATACTAATGTTACAAGTTGCAGAGAAATTTGATTATATAAGGTTATGTTAATTCACATGGATACGTATACGTATACGTAATCTGTGTGTATGGAATTATGTATTATTTTATTTCCCTTTATATTTTATGGAAGATGACATGAAAGCTCAAAATGCTGATGGAAGGGAATGTGTCACCCACGAATTTGGTGGTGTCAATCTTGGACGTCACTTACGATTGTTTTATTCGATTTATACATGTAAAAATGTTATGTTTACTTGGCTTTTGAAGATGTCAAAAGACTTGAAGATAGTAAGTTCTGTCTTTTTAAAATACAAGATGTTTGTCATCATTCACACAAAAAAAAGGTAAAAAAAAAAAGGATTAGTATGAATAAATTTGGTTGATGAAGAGTACTACAAGTTTATTTATCTAGGAACAAGTGAATCGATGGGCACTAGTTACCACACCAATTGGATTTTGGGATGTCGACCAAACACGTGGTTGGAGAAGAAGTAGAGATTATATGATTACAATAGTTTGCTTACAACAATCACAATCTTCTAGAACCGGAATTATGGTCTATTGGTTTCTACGTGATCATCTTGTTTAAGAATTAAGGAGAGTCGAATTTTGATTGTAATAGGCACGAGCTCTTTTCATTTTCATAGTTGGTCCCGTTTAAGACTTTTCAACGTAATTGTTTGATCACAAGCTTAAAAAGCTTGTGAGTTGTGATTATCTTTTGTTCATTCTAAAATTATTACTCATATAGGGTATCCATAAAACTTCAAAGGTCAGTTTAGTCAAAAAACTAATGACCCATACTTATAAAAAATGAGTTTAATTTAATCTCCATCCGTGATTCCGGTTCTTTTGAATTACCACCTCCCGCAGAAGAATACAAAAATTTAAAAATAATTCAGTCGACTTTTCTTCTATTTGAATGTTTAGCAAAAGAAAAAATAAACCGACTTTCCTTGATTATAACATTGACAACCATTAGTAATCTATTATAATAAGATACATTTGAAAACATTTATATTACTTGATCATTTGTATTTTATCGTAATCTCGTACAAACACCGTTAGTTGGTATCATGAAATTCTGTGAGCTAAGAAAACAATTTCTCACGAATCAAATTTGCAGATTACCATTGGCTTTTTATATTTCCATTCCTATAGTAAGAAAATAATAAAGCACATAAATATTAAAAAAAATGTTTGTATGGTGGAGGCAATCTTTAAATACAGTAGAGACTTTTCTCAATCTTCTAAAAATCTATTTCTGTCTTCTCAATATCCAACAAACAATACATGGTCCAAATTACGTCTCCATACACCAATTATATTTTTTATAAATAAAAGAAAAAAAAATCTACTCGTAATAAGAAGATTCTAATTTCGAATTTCCACCTTAAAATACTCTTCTGCTAAAGAAAATTAAAAAAAAAAAAAAAAAAAAAAA
>Ga0041059_1000463_pt1 | contig 30496 bp, 21 predicted proteins | sample AraColnosormetaG_FD_56232 | JGI IMG/M metagenome (GOLD analysis project Ga0041059, IMG submission 56232) | Arabidopsis roots microbial communities from North Carolina, USA - Col MF nosort | ecosystem: Host-associated > Plants > Roots > Unclassified | place: USA: North Carolina | collected...
TTTTTTTTTTTTTTTTTTTTTATCTTCAACACCTAATGGACAAAATTTTATTTTTGTGTATTGTTTTATGTCTCTCTACAAAATCACATGACTGATTGAGGAATTTGGATCCGAAACGATGACTAGAGTCTAGATATGACATGTATTAAGGGATAACCATTAGTTACTCGAGTTGTTTAGCTAAGTAAGAGTCCGTGTACGTTTTTCGGTTTCTTATTGGCTCTTCGAATCAAAAATAGATGATGATACAATGTAACATAGGCAAGGACAAAGTCATCGTTGTAAATAAAGTCAATGATGTAAGAAATACAAATATAACCGCCATTTATTAATCTCACTTACTCTGTCCCCACCATCACTCACTGATTTTATTATCATCAAAAACATTGAGATCTTCACCCTTATCATTTGATCCAACCATGGCTCGACTCCTTCTCCTCTTCTTCTTCTTCCTTATTCTACTCCATTACGCTTCTTGTTCCAGACACGAACAAGAAAAAGACCGAATCTTTCACCTTCCCGGTGAACCAAACGATGTCTCCTTCTCTCACTTCTCTGGTTACATTACCGTCAACGAGTCAGCAGGAAGAGCACTATTCTACTGGCTCACTGAGTCACCACCGAGTGAAAACCCTGAGTCTAAGCCTCTTGTCCTCTGGCTCAACGGTGGACCTGGTTGTTCCTCCGTAGCTTACGGTGCCGCTGAAGAAATCGGACCTTTTAGAATCAATCCTGATGGCAAAACTCTTTACCACAATCCTTACTCTTGGAACAAATGTACATCTCTCTCTGTTTCTCCATTTCTCTCCAAATTTTGATTTCACAATCCTTAAATTAACACTCTTTATATTGGGTCAGTGGCGAATTTGCTCTTCCTTGAATCTCCTGCTGGTGTTGGTTTCTCGTATTCGAATACTACCTCCGATTTGTATACTGCCGGAGATCAGAGAACTGGTAAAGTCTTGACCTTTGACTTCTCTTTCTCTAGATTTATCAATCATTTGATGATTTTGGTTTGATTTTTTCTAGCGGAAGATGCTTATGTGTTTCTTGTGAAATGGTTTGAGAGGTTTCCTCAATACAAACACAGAGAGTTCTACATTGCTGGAGAAAGCTATGCAGGTTATTGTTATTACTGATTCTATTCAATTGGAAACTTTGTCTTAGCTAAGCATTTTCACTTTTCTTCTTTAGGTCATTATGTTCCTCAGTTGTCACAGATTGTTTATGAGAAACGCAATCCAGCTATCAACTTTAAAGGCTTCATTGTAAGCAAGAAAAAAAGAAGCACAAATCTATTAACATGTTCTTTTTGTGTTGGTATAAACGTGAGTTTGTTTCTAGGTTGGGAATGCTGTGATTGATGACTACCATGATTACGTGGGTTTATTTGAATATTGGTGGGCTCATGGGTTGATATCTGATCTCACTTACCACAACTTACGGATCACGTGTGAATTTGGATCATCCGAGCACCCGTCCTCTAAATGCACCAAGGCCATGGAAGCTGCAGACTTGGAGCAAGGCAATATTGATCCTTATAGCATTTACACTGTCACTTGTAAAAAGGAGGCTGCAGCTCTTAGGTCTCGCTTCTCGAGAGTTCGTCATGTGAGTTTTCCATCACTGCCCATCATATTCCTTTAACTACTATTACCAGCTCGAGTAAGGTAGTTTTGGTCATTAGGAGGTTCCAACTTTACTAGAGACAGAACATGAAAGTCAAACCTTTATATGCAGAATTGGCTACGTATCTAGTGTATTAGACCCTCTCTTTGTGCTACCAGATTCAAAATGACCAATATATGAGCCTATTTCAACAAGTAGATGTACTTTGGTTAGTCCAAGAAAGTAGAGTGGGGATTACATGATATCTGGATTCTGGACTGCAAAAAAATCTTTCGGATTCTCTCTGCTACTTGATTCCAATTCATTGTCTGAGTTGATTACTTGATTTGCTTTATGGCTGCTTCTATAGATTCAAGTTATTCTACCAAGACATAGTCCATAGGTAACAAGATTTGACAAATCTCTAAACTTGCTACGTTTTTTGTTTATCTAAGCCATGGATGTGGAGAGCCTATGACCCTTGCACAGAGAAATACTCCGGCATGTATTTCAATTCTCCGGAGGTTCAAAAGGCTATGCATGCTAATATAACAGGACTAGCTTATCCATGGAAAGGGTGCAGGTAAAAAACACATTATAGTGGGTCAACAAATTTAAGAAAATGTTCTCTTGTGGTTCATTTTCAGTGACATAGTTTTCTTGTTTAGTGACATCGTTGGAGAGAAATGGGCAGATTCTCCTCTGTCTATGCTTCCAATCTACAAAGAACTCATCGCCGCAGGTCTCAGGATATGGGTTTTCAGGTATATCTACTTCTCCTTTTGATCATCATCTTGTACATCCCGGTTTGGTATCATGATTGATATCTTGTTCTGTAAATTTGGATGCAGCGGAGACACTGATTCAGTGGTTCCCATTACTGGAACACGATACTCCATTAGAGCCCTCAAGTTACAACCACTCTCCAAATGGTACCCTTGGAACGATGATGGACAGGTAGAAAAAAACAACTCAATACTCAGTTTCCTCAGTCTCATTTCTTTCTTCTGTGGAAACTAATGCATGAGTACTGAAAGAACAGGTTGGTGGATGGAGCCAAGTTTACAAAGGGCTGACTCTGGTGACAATACATGGAGCAGGACATGAGGTACCTCTTTTCCGCCCTCGTCGAGCTTTTCTTCTTTTTCAGTCGTTTCTCGACAACAAGCCATTGCCAATGTAAATTGTAAGACACTGTGATAAGACCAGAGTTTTTTATAATAAGAAGTAAGAATCTCTTTTTCACATTCTCAGCTATCAGTTTATTCGCACTAATGACACAAAACCTTGAGCTTCTGTGTCTAATCCTAACAAATGTTAATCATTTTCACTTTCAAGTCTTCTTCACATTATTTATTCCAAAAGCTTTGTGTAAATATCAATTTAGCTGATCTGATATTCAAAGAAAATAACAATGTTGCTTAGCTGCTACTTTAAAATTATAGCTTTCCGTTGCATTTCTTGGTACACAAGAAAACGAGTAAGACATGGTTTTTAATTAAATAAATTAATATTGAAATGGATGTCTAAGTTTATGGGAATGCATTTAATTAGAGGCACATGATCCTCCTCTTTGGGATTGCTCACCTTGTAAACATCTCTTTATGCTTTTTTGAAAATAATTATTTTTCATTGATGTGAAAGAAAAGAATTTTAAAAGCCAATATCTCACTCGTTACAAAAAGGTAGGACAAAAAGAACCCAAATTGTAGGTTATGGTCCAACAAGATCGGTATTAGGTGAAACTAAAGTGAAAATATATGAACGGACAAGCCATGAAATGTCAAACTAAATCGGCTTACCAATTAAAACCAACCCAATCAACTAATTATTTGTGATGAGTATTTTATTTGGTTATCGTTTATAAAGGACTTGCAAATCCCCACTTTCTATGAAAAGTTCCTCCCTGCAGAGACGATGTTTGTCTACACGTCTCCATGTGAAATACATGACTAACTAAATTACGGTGCAAGCAAGCAATATCTAGCTTTTAATTAGTCAAAGCTAAGAAATATCCCTATCATAAAAGTATCAAATTATGAAACCTGTAAAATGAACAGAGAAGTATACTATTTTGACAATGACTACATAACGATACAAATGAATAAAATAAACACGAGATAACTTTCAAGATGAGATATGTATACAAGATGCCAATGAATCAGAAACAGAATAATGTGTAAGAAACTAGAGAGTAGTCAAAATACTCGATCCACAAGTAAGCTAATTTGACTATATGCATTATTAATCAACAGTTTAATTATATACATATTATATACACCACATATATGATACCTAAAAATGGCATAAGTTGACAACGACCCTCGTTTGCCAAATTATAGTATAAAATCATCAGGGTGTTAAATGAGAGATTCCCAATAAACTCAAGAAGGAACAAAGCACTCTCTTTCTTTGAAGATGATGATCACAAAAAAACTATATCAATGTATGTGTTTATTATGCATGGTGATTGCATTATTAGACGTAGTGAGTAGTGATGATGCTAAAGAGCAAAAGATGAAGGACAAGATTATCTCTTTGCCAGGCCAACCTCCTAACCTCAACTTCTCTCAATTTTCTGGCTACGTCACTGTTGATCCCGCGGCCGGACGGGCTCTCTTTTATTGGCTAACCGAAGCTCCTAGGCCTAGCGGAACGAAGCCCTTAGTCCTATGGCTCAATGGTGGTCCAGGATGCTCCTCTATTGCTTATGGTGCTTCTGAAGAAGTTGGTCCATTTCGGGTTAATCCAGACGGAAAGACTTTGCGTCTAAATCTATATGCTTGGAACAAAGGTATTCTTTAAATTTGATTTAATTTGGAATTCTTAATAACGAAACACATCAGAATTCTTATTATTAGTCATTTTGATAATGTATGCAGTGGCAAATGTGTTATTTTTGGATTCACCGGCGGGAGTTGGTTTCTCTTACACAAACACTTCGTCAGACGAACTAACCGTGGGAGACAAGAGAACAGGTTTTAATCAGTTTCACTAATTATAATTAAGAAAGTAGTTATTAATTACATCATTAATGAATATAAGATATTATGTGGGGACAAAGGGGAGGATGCTTATAGATTCTTGGTGAGATGGTTGGAGAGGTTCCCTGAGTATAAGGAACGGGCTTTTTACATCGCCGGCGAGAGCTACGCTGGTACTTTCTTTCTTCCTTCATTTTACTGTTACATTTTATATATTCTTTCTCTTCTAATTTACTAAATCTACTATTTTTTATGTAAACTTTGTCATGTAAGATTCTACAAATATTAAGCAGTTGAACCAAAAGGTTGTGGACGTTGACTTGATTTAAATATCTGATATAACTGTTTATGCCTACGACACGATATGCACTTCCGGTCCATACATGCACATATGCATCATGCATGTGCATAATTAAACCCTATAATTTCGTAACTTATTTTTTTCATTCAATGGCTATTTCAATTACGAATCAACGGAAATAAAAGAAAATCAACAACAACCCAATTGACTTTTCTTTTATGACCAAATTAAGTCTTCTTGACTAGTGGACACCATATAGATTTCATACGAAGGTTGTAACGTTATGACGTCGCCGGTGGAACTACCATATATTATACCCAAATGGCCAAATGAGATATGCTTGATGGTTATTGGTGACAATATTAATGTTTGATCTTATTGCATTGGTTTTGTGATTAATTAGGACATTATATTCCGGAGCTAGCCCAACTGATCGTCAACCGTAACAAAGGTGCCAAAAATCCAACTATCAATCTAAAAGGGATTCTGGTAAGAATTTATTTTGTATAACTCACTCATTTATGATTCAATTATTGAAGACTAAACTTAATGAATAAATATGAAAGATGGGGAATCCTCTTGTCGATGACTACAATGACAACAAAGGAATGCGTGACTACTGGTGGAATCACGGGCTTATATCGGACGAAAGCTACAATGACCTGACCAAATGGTGTCTCAACGACTCCATCCTATTTCCAAAACTAAACTGCAACGCTGCTCTGAACCAAGCCTTGTCTGAGTTTGGTGACATTGACCCTTACAACATCAATAGCCCTGCATGCACCACGCATGCATCATCAAATGAGTGGATGCAAGCATGGCGGTATAGAGGGAACGATGAGTGTGTTGTGGGATACACACGCAAGTATATGAACGATCCCAATGTGCACAAATCCTTCCATGCCCGTCTCAACGGCAGTACTCCTTGGACACCTTGCAGTCGTGTGATAAGAAAGAATTGGAAAGACTCACCTAAGTCCATGCTTCCTATCATCAAGAATCTTCTTCAAGCTCATCTCCGCATTTGGATCTTCAGGTATAATCACTAAATATATATGTGTGTTTTTGTATGTTAAACTTCATAAGCTTCCTACTCAAAATCAATTGGCAGACTCGTATATTTTACATCTTACTTTAGATGTGAGGTTTGTAATAGAAATATTTGTGTTGAATTATTTGTATAGTGGGGACTCGGACGCGGTGTTGCCTCTAAGCGGGACGAGGCATTCGATTAATGCAATGAAATTGAAGAGTAGCAAAAGGTGGTATCCATGGTACCATTCACACGGCCTAGTAGGAGGTTGGAGTCAGGTTTATGAGGATGGCTTGCTAACGTACACGACGGTTAGAGCAGCAGGGCATGAGGTGCCATTGTCTCAGCCTCGTCTCGCTCTTTTCCTCTTCACCCACTTCCTAGCCAACCACTCTCTTCCCTCCTCTCCCTCTTAATTTTTTTTCCACTTATTTGCATGAGGTACATTTTGTAAACATCATTATTTGCGTTTTTTATTGATAGGTGGTATTTGTTTCTGTTTTGTGTGTAGTTGTTACGTATTAGAAGACAAATATACATCTTTTTCTTTTAATATTAATTAAAAATAAAGTAGTACATGGAGATCAAACTTGATTGGCTGAAAATGTTTTCCAAACCTCTTCGCTCATAAACAAATCTCTAGAGTCCCCATTCCCTACAAATATACAACAAACAACAACAACAAAAAGAAGTTATATAACATAACGTTGAACCATGTGAATTAGAAACTAGGAGAAAGATTTAAAACAACATACTTAGCTTTATCACCAAACCAGTGGTAGACGGATTTGACGGTAGAGGAGACGGAGTCCACGACAGGACGGGCATGTTCATCGAAGAATTTGGTAAAGTCGGTTGCGGCTGAGTCTATCCTCTGTCCGATGGTTGGTGTTTCCTCGGCAGAAACCAACACGGACATAAGCAACATCAAAGCCATCACCAAAGCCACCTTCTTCTCCATGATCCTGTCCGTTAACGTAGATTCTTCCTTCTTCTATTTTCTTTCTTTGTGAAAGAGGTGTCTTAAATAAATGACTTGAGGGAACAAAATGTAAAACAATGACATCCTCGTGAGTATGTCTATATATAACTTGCTCTTTCTGGCCACAGTCTATATATAAACTGTTAGTTTTGGCGAGAGGTGTTTATTTTTATGAGAATGAGATCAATGAAATTATGTTTTACGTTAAAACTCAAAAGGATTGGTGGTAATTAATCCATCATTATATCCATGGATGAGTTTTGAAGTTCCGTTTTTTGGTTATTAAAAGCAATTCAAACCAAAGATAGACTAAACATGTCATTGTTTGTGGTTTTAAAAAACTACATGTAATAATTATTCACATCAAACAACCATAATTGTCATGATTATGTTTATAGATCAGCTGAGATCATGACAGTAAGTAATAGCGGTATACACACTGAGAGATAAGAGGACACACACCACAACATTTAATAGAGGTTCCACAAACAAGGTTGGTCCAAGACCACTACAGGCCTTCACCACCGTGAGCTTGGCCTAGATTTGCTTCCGCCGTACAAACGAAAGACACCGAAAGCCGAAATGCAAGAGATCAAAACCATTCCAATGCAAGCAAACAAAGCGCTCGCAATTCCTTCACCCACTTGGTTACAAAACTTCCCATACATATTACAAATTTTCATCCATTGAAGCTCTGGCTCACCCAACTTTGCAAAGGCCGCAGACTGCGCCGCGGCTGCAACCCCCGCCACACACAAGTATGCTACTGCCTGCTCATAACATACATAACAAGGTCATGAACAATGTCACTACTCACTTATACAACAACCTATGTGAACTAGAAGAATACAGAGACCGAGTCAATTTCTTTGCTTTCAGTTAGCAGGACCATAAGAGATTATCAACATTCTTGATCAATTATTGATTTAGTGACATTAATGAAAGATTCCAACCTAAACCCAATAAATTCCTATACCCTACCAAACAAATGAATCTCACACGGTAGACTTTTCAAATTCACTGACCCACAAAATTCACAGCAAACTTTTTCAGTACTTAATAGTTAAGTCCCAAGCAAAAACAGAGAAAGATCAATTGGGTAAAAAACAGAGTCACCTGATCGCCGAAGAAAATGGCCCAAGCCAGAGGCTTACTAAACAAAACTCTTCCTTTCATCAAACCCACCACGCAACGAACCGCCTGAACCAAAGAATAACCCGCGGCTATGCCATTGACGACCACCAAAAGCCTGAACTCAGAGAACGATTGTTACTAAAGTTGCGAACTTTACACAAAAGCCATAAAATTGAGGAATCTTTGTCATGAAGCTTACACAAGCGCCTTCATGTCGGTGAATTTGGCTTTCTTCTGAATCATGAAAATCTCTCTCACTTGAACATCTGTAGCAATGAGAATCGCAGCGACGAGAGCAAGGACACAAACCAAACACCTCAGAATCAACTCCGTGACTCTCACTTTCCGATCAATCAGCTTCATTTTGGTAGTACTTCCGGAGACGTTTCCGGGACTAACTCCGACTCCCAAATAACTCATCTCTGTCCGTAAACTTGATTTCTTATTAAAAGATGAAAACTTTGTGAGATTTTCAGAGAGACTGTTGATAGAAACAAAAACACTGATTTGTTGTTTGTTAGTTGGATCCTTTGTTGCTTTTAGAGTGTGTTGCTACAGCTCTCCGTGTTAAAGCAACAAGTGGCTTAAATAGAAAAGAGACTATTAATGTAATTAATTGCAAAATTTGCAGAGACTATTGATTTTAAAGGTGTAGAGTTTGAAATCATGTACCCGTGACTATCCCTATCCCTAAGACTAGTTTGTTAATCATTTGCATAGTTTAGTTTTGTTGGTGTTGAATAAACTACACAAATCTTAAGTACATATACAAATGTATAATTTGACTATGGATTGGGGAGATACATAGATCAAACAGAGGTGACATGTGTCGTGGACGAGAGATGTTCGTAGAAGTAATCACACGGAACCATGATCATTGCCCATATCTACGCGGTATTTTAATGATATAAAAGTAAGATTTGTGGGATATGAATATGGTCGGTTTGAGAACATTTAAGGACTTACAATTATTAGTGGAAAAGATGGAGACAGACAAGTGAAAGTGAAATACTATGAAAGTGAAGTTATGAAGTTTCCTCCACACACTTTTTAGTGAAACACAGTTTGCATTTTTGTTGAGATTTTAGAATCAAATTTTGGAATTAGCAACTCTGCTATTAACTTATGCAATGGATGTGCGTCTAGGAAAAATAGATTTCGGATTTTAACCCACAAAAAGACAAAATGATGATCACTAAGTTACCATTATTTAGTACTGCTTTAAACAATTTTCATGTTTGATAATGAGGAAATTTAGTAATTTAGAACATTGTACAAAAGTTATAAAGAAACTCTTAGAAAGATTTAGAAAAATGGGCTTTGCAATGACTATTGAGACGGTACGTGTATCCAATAGTGGGGTTGGTGGTCTATGGAAGTGGTGTGGTGCATCATTGCATGGGGTTGGTTAAATTTAAAAGTCATTCATTTGTGTAATCATGGTTCTCTGTTTCCACCGTAACCCAAACTAAATTGTTGACAACTAAGAGTTTTTAAACAAGTAAATCATTATTAACTTGAGATCATCAAAGGTAAAACAATTTCTATGCGTCCAAACATTTACATTAGTATGGTTCTAACCATTGTTCTCAGAGGATCTTACATAAAACTTGATATTGTGTAACCGGTTCGCGAGGCTTCTAGTGCTAAATTACATTTGTATGTTTTTTTTGTTGACGTAAATTGAAAACTCCTTCATTGAAAAATCGTTGGCCGAATGTTAAGCTAGGAAAAATAATAATAATGAACTAGGAGCCACTAACAATGTGTTGAAATTTAAGTCGAAGTCGACACTGAACACACACACATTTTATAAGCATGGGTGAACTGCATGAGACCCACACTTTACATTACACAAGTCCGAGACCGAGATGGGATTAGTAACCTCATGTGCAGTGTCACCTTCCTAACTTGTAAAAGTGTACAACCTTAGGAGGGTTGTTTATTCAGTCTGATGGCCCAACAACATATTACAATTTACAACAATTTGAATGGGTCTTATAAAGCTACAAATAAAAATAAACCTAATGGGCTTAATTGGGCTCTCTCGTAGAATTAACAAAAGGCCCGTGATGTTAAAGGCGGTGTGATTCTTTAGGGCTTCCTCAAAACCCTAATCTCTTAGGTATAAATTGACACAACGCACCACCTTCCTTCTCATCTTCACTTCTTCAACCTTTTCCACTCTTACGATTCCTTAAGAATCTCCTTCTAGCTTATCTTGTATTAATTTTGAGTTTTGTAGGGTTTAGGTTGTTTGATTAAGTTAGCAAGTTAGGGATTAGTTACGTGACGAGATTTCTCTCCAAGGAATCTATTACTAAAAAGATGGAGCAATCTGAAATTGTGATTGCATAATCCACTAGTAAACGTCACAAAGCAATTGGGCATGCCCATGGACGTTGATGGAGCTCTAGGGCTTCTCCGTTTTGGGTATCTTGCTATTGGCTCTCATATTCCATTGCCTTGCGGAGCGGCGTCGCTGCTTTTACCGTTTGGGACCGGCCATGAGATCTATATTCCCCTGTATTTTGGTTTTCAGTTTTATCTAGTTAGGATTGTATTTAGCCAATGAGGACATCAGATTATAAAAGAACACCATCTTTCGGGACTGATTAACATTGATGATACTTCTGCAATTCTGAGGCTATTTTTTTGATGAGTTTTGTTTTTGATTAGTATAGAAAAGGCAGTGATGAACGAGAATGTCATGCACCACTCTGATATTAGTGCTGATAACCATCTCTAACCCATATTTTCTCTGAGCCTTTATTATTTCTGAAATTTTTTTTGTAAGTTTATAAGATTGAAAAGGGTTTTAATAGCCAGATGATGGTCATTATAATGACTTGACCTTGATGCGGACTGTATTTCTTTGATGATAACTTTTGGTTGCTGATGGTTATATTATTACCCTTTTACAGTTTTACATTTTGACTGATTTGGTTTTGTGTTTACATATTTTTAACGAGGGACACAAATTGTGTATTGGTTATGTGGTTGGCTTTGTTTTACAGATTCAGTTAATTGATGTGATCTTCGACGGGTTTGTCCTAACTGTAGCTGTGGGTGATGATAGTTCTGAAAATCTAGTCTGGATGTTATTGATGAAGGTGTTTGGCTCATTCCATTATGTCTAGCCGCTTGAGACGTTTCCGCAGTTTATGACCTTTAGTTTATGTTCGTTTTGTTATGTTCCCGAAGCCGGTAATAAAAGTGTATTTCTGAAACTACTACGCCTTGTATTCAATAGATAATATTCATATTCTACATTTGATTTCTACGTTTCTTGTAACCCAGCCATACATTAATTTATCTTGTAACTTATACCGAAACGAAGTAAACTATTATTAGTTTCTTGTAACTTGATATCCATCAATCTCTGATGTCTACGAAGAATAAAAAGATGAGAAAGTCTGTGATTTCCTTACGCGTACATCTTATTTTAAGCAATCATCAGCTTCACCTTCAAGTTGTCAGAACAAGGGAAAGACAGGCTGCTTGTCAAGATGTCTTAATTGGTGTTCCCATTTTCGACGAAGAATTCTTGTGTGATAATCTTTTCTAATCACAACATCTTTACCTATACTTAATTCAAACACTCTTGAATCTAATTGGTAGTAGTATCAGAACCGATTAAAACCAAATTGCTTTATGGCCAATCGATTACCCTGCAAATAGTAAAATCCAACATCAAACAACTTATAAAAATGCGGTGATCGTTGTCTTCTATAAGTCCCGATCATACCTAAATTCGTGTATAAAGAAAACACTGGAACACACTCATAAGTCATGACTGATAGCGTCTCACTCGTATCCACCAGCGCCACTAGTGGAACTCATGCACATTTTGCTAGATTAAAAAAAAACGCCAAAGTAGTAGCATGCTCTCTATCTATAACGTTAAAACCAAATAATTCAAACGTAGCTTAGAACTTCATCTCTGTTGGTTGTATCCGGAATAAAAAAATTCTTATTTACACAAATTGAGATGATCTGAAAATATATGTATCCCTTCTGGCCAAAATATGAAAATTACATGACTGATGAAAAACTGCTGACTCTTTATGTCACAAGTTGCAAAATTAAATATTTAATTATTTTACCTTTTAAAAATAATTTAGTTACCTTTAATGGGCTTGCAGAGCAAATAGTTTGGGCCATGAAGAGCAAATCTATTGGGCCATTAAGGCGTATAATTAATTCCCAAAGGCGGTGTGTGTCTCTTCTAGGGCTTCCAATTTCTCTTGTATATATACATATCCGCGCGCATTCTCTCTTCTCATCTCATCTCATCTTCGTCCTCCTCATTTCCTTGGATTCCTTATTCTTTGTTTTTTTTTCTTTTGTGTATTTGTCTCGATTTTGATTTTAGTTACGTGACGAGATTTCTCTCCCAGGAATCTATTACCAAAAAGATGGAGCAATCTGATAATTGTGATTGCATAATCCACTGGTAAACGTCACAAACCAATAGGGTAAGCATAAGGACGTTGATGGAGCCTTAGGGCTTCTCCGTCTTAGCTATTGCCACTGGCTCTCATATTCCATTGCCTTGCGGAGCGGCGTTGCTGCTTTTACCGTTTGGGACCTGCCATGAGATCTATATTCCTTTCTTATTCTCAAAAGTTCTCTGTTCTTTTGGTTTTCAATTTTTCTAATTAGGGTTTAGTAGCCGATGTGGATATCAGATTATAAAAGAACACCATCTTTCGGGACTGATTGACTTCTTTTGAAGTTTTGCTGATACTTCTGCAATTCTGAGGCTTTCTTTATTTGTTTGGTTACTTGTGGTTTGATTAGAAGTAGAGGCTGTGATGATTGAGAATGTCATGCACCACTCTGATTTTTTGTGCTGATAATCATCTCTAACCCATATTTTATCTGAGCCTTTTCTGAATTGTTATATGACTTTTGGTTCTGAATGGTTATTACTACCCTTTTAGATGTGTTGTCTGAATTAGATTGATTCATTGTGGTGCACTTATGAATTATATTTGTGTGAATGGTTTTCTACTAATTGTTCACATTGGTTGGCTTTGTTCGTAATGGTTATGCTGATGGGAGCTTATGCGGAGGGTTTGGAGGTTGTCTCATACGTTGATTGCTTGGTTGCGGAAAGTTCTGAAGATTCTGTCCGAATGTTGACTTTTTGGTTTCGGAAGGTTCTGAAGATTCAGTCCGAATGTCATATGGTTAAGAGCGTAGTGAAGATATTGTTACATTTTACGACCTTGAATTCTTGTTATAGCTAATATGAGTATTTGTACGATTTCTAATTGTTATAGCTTAATATAATGAGACATTGTTTTTCCCAAATTTCAAAAGTTTTATCTTGGATTGCTAATTTGTTATACCTGAAATCTTAAAACATCAGTGCTGGATATTTTCAAGGCGATGTAGATGTTCCTTGCGTGCTTGAAAACAAAAAAAATCCAAACGATTCTTTTCAGTTTTCATCAATCAATTGAGCACCTGCTTCCTTCAGATTTATATCACTATGAAATTAGACTTTGACCGCAAAAAAAAAAAGAGACTTGATGGACTTAGGGTAGCAGAGAACTGTACAAGGTGTTTAAGATTCTGAACTGTCCGAATTGGTCTTCTGTCTTCAGTTTTGTTTCGAATCCCTCCCATAGATGTATTATATAAGAAATGTAGGTTATGTTCATGATTTCTTTTTTTTGGGAGCAACCAGGTTATGTTCCAAAAATAGTATGGTTACAGTTGTACAAAACAGCAACTAAGGAGATAAAGTTTTGAACAGTTGAATGCAGAGGAAACACTCATAACAGATTTTTTCAAGTCAATAACAGACACTTTTTTGCAAACTGTCACTCTAGCTAATCATTAAAAACTGGATATTGAGCCTGATTTGTTGTCTTCGAACTCTCCTATTCTTGGCGTTTCTTTTTTTTCTCAATCCATTATGCTCCTATAAATATACTCTTTCAAGTTTCAATGCTTGTAACTTTCTTCAGGACATCTTTTCTGGACTTACAAACATTTCTCGATCATTTATCGATCAGCGTAAGGTTTCGAGAAAACCACTTCAGTTAGAGAGATGGTGGAAGAAGCATCGAAATCAGAGCAGATAAATATCACAGAGGTGTGGACGACGACATGGGAGACACCTTACATTATGCGGCTGGCTCTCTCTGCCGGTATTGGAGGACTCCTCTTCGGATACAACACGGGAGTCATCGCAGGGGCTCTTCTCTATATAAAAGAGGAGTTTGGTGAGGTAGACAACAAGACATGGCTTCAGGAGATCATTGTGAGCATGACCGTGGCTGGAGCCATTGTTGGAGCAGCTATAGGAGGATGGTACAACGATAAGTTTGGTAGGAGGATGTCTGTTCTTATAGCGGATGTGCTCTTCCTGCTGGGTGCCCTGGTGATGGTGATTGCTCATGCGCCGTGGGTCATCATCCTCGGCAGACTCTTGGTGGGTTTTGGGGTTGGTATGGCTTCTATGACCTCACCGCTTTACATCTCTGAGATGTCTCCTGCGAGAATCAGAGGCGCCTTGGTCAGCACCAACGGACTTCTCATCACCGGAGGACAGTTTCTATCTTATCTCATCAACCTTGCCTTCGTCCATGTAACCAACCAAACTAACTCACAAATATGTTTATTTTCTTTTCTTTTTTAAGATTTGAAAAGTCTCTAACTTACTGATCACTTACACAGACACCGGGTACATGGAGGTGGATGTTGGGAGTCTCGGCGATTCCAGCGATCATTCAGTTCTGCCTCATGCTAACGCTGCCAGAGTCTCCACGGTGGCTCTATAGAAATGATAGGAAAGCCGAGTCAAGAGACATCCTCGAGAGAATATACCCGGCAGAGATGGTTGAAGCGGAGATAGCTGCACTCAAGGAGTCTGTCCGGGCAGAGACGGCTGACGAGGATATTATCGGCCATACCTTCTCTGATAAGCTCAGAGGCGCTCTCTCGAATCCAGTTGTCCGCCACGGTCTGGCCGCAGGTATCACCGTCCAGGTCGCCCAGCAGTTTGTGGGAATCAACACAGTCATGTACTACAGTCCTACTATTCTGCAGTTTGCAGGTTACGCATCCAACAAGACAGCCATGGCTCTTGCTCTCATAACCTCCGGTCTCAATGCAGTGGGGTCTGTAGTAAGCATGATGTTTGTAGACCGTTATGGTCGGCGCAAGCTTATGATCATTTCCATGTTCGGGATCATAACTTGCCTTGTCATTTTGGCTGCCGTTTTCAATGAAGCCTCAAACCACGCTCCAAAGATCGATAAGAGAGACTCCAGAAACTTCGCAAAAAATGCTACTTGTCCCGCATTTGCCCCATTCACAGCCTCCCGTTCTCCTCCCTCCAACTGGAATTGTATGAAGTGTCTTCAATACGATTGCGGATTCTGCTCCAACGGAGCACAGGAGGTAATAAAGTCTCTTTACTCAAAACACACACACCAAAACAGTACTGGCTAGATGAATTAAGACTCATGTTGGGGTTATATGTGTTTTGTCACAGTACGCACCTGGAGCATGCATTGTTCAGTCTGCTGATATGAAGGCATTGTGCCACTCGAAAGGCAGAACCTTCTTCAAAGACGGATGCCCCAGCAAGTTCGGGTACCTGGCCATTGTCTTCCTTGGCCTCTACATCATTGTGTACGCGCCCGGTATGGGCACAGTTCCATGGATTGTCAACTCAGAGATCTATCCTCTTCGCTACAGAGGGCTCGCGGGAGGAATCGCTGCAGTCTCAAACTGGATGTCAAATCTCGTAGTGAGTGAGACGTTCCTGACATTGACAAACGCAGTCGGGTCATCGGGAACATTCCTTCTATTTGCAGGGTCATCCGCAGTCGGGCTGTTCTTCATCTGGCTGCTTGTGCCTGAGACCAAAGGGCTTCAGTTTGAGGAAGTGGAAAAGTTGCTAGAAGGAGGGTTTAGGCCTAGTTTATTGCGGCCAACGACCAAGGAAAATCAAGTGGAAACGCCTTAGCAGTACTTGTGGCTGCAAAGCCAAAAAACAACATAACACATACAAATTTTTCTTAGTTTGTCACTTCATATTCTTTTTACTCTGCTCATTACAGCAGAGACACAGAATGATATCTAATTAGAGACATACCCCCACATTATATAGTTGAAATATCCCAACTTATACATAGATCATTCTTGCAAAAGCTATACCATACTAACACTAACAAACTCCTTTTTGTATTATTATAATTTAAAAGTTTTTTTTGGTAAAAATTATAATCTAAAAGTTGATATGTTTTCTTAACAAGAATCAAAGATGCTTATACTAAAACTAGGCAAAATAGTGAGATAATGCTTTAGCAATGAAGAAAGAAAACGTAGCAAGTTGTCTGTTGTCGCTGTCTTTGTCTATAATGTTAACTTTATCTCGTTAAGTACCCGCTTGTTCAATTTATCACAAGGGTCAAGGGAGATAGAGCCTAGTGACACAAAGGAGACAAATTTACCTCTTTTGAGAGCAAAGAGGTTTCAAGTTAGCATATTTTGCAGCTTAAGAGTTGCACAGTAGAGCAGTGGAATCTTGATGACATCAACACAGATCAACGGATCTTCTTCCATGCTTGCCTATATGAATCAGAAAAAAAAGAGTTAAAGTTGATAAGATATTTAGGAGTGATAGAAAGTATAAAGTGTTAACCTTTAATTTGATTTCTCCATAAGAGTGGTAACACAAATACAAAATAAGGATTCTATGAGCAACATTGGATTGCTTGATGAAATTGACAGCGCCAAACACACACACAATCTCATCAAATGGAATGGCAAAAACAAAGCAATAAAAATTAGAACTGAGAGAGACCTGTCCAGATTTTTATGGCAGAATCAGTTTCGATAGCCATGAATTGATCAAGAGAATCTTCATCAAAGAAAAAAAGAGACAAAAATCAGAATCCGCCATTTTCGCCGTTTTGGTAAGAGAAAGAGAGAAGTATTTATGTTTTGGGGAATTTCTGAGTTCTGAGAAGAAGAAGCTACAAAATGCAATTCTATTATAATAAAAGGCCTCATTAGTTATTATTATTTATTTATAAGCCCAATCAAGAGTACTAAACGGCGTCGCAGAACTTCCCAAATAAAAACCCTGAGAATTCGTCTTTCTGTCTCTGTTGTTGACCTGAAAACTTGCGGAGGAGGAGTTCTGAAGTTGCAGAGAGACAGAGACAGAGACAGAGAGAGAAAGAGAGAGATCGAGGATGGGAATATTCAGAAGCTGCTTCTCTTTCATAACGGGATCAGTTTTTGGGGTGTACTTGGCACAGAACTACAACGTTCCCAATATCCGGAAGCTCACCAACACCGGCCTCGTCGTCGCTAAGCACGTGGAAGAGAACTATCGCAAGCCCAAGAAAGACGATCCCCAATGATTTTCCGTACACACCAATCGCTTTCTCTTTCGTGTTTCTTCTAACTTTCGGACTTGTTAGGGTTTTTCACGTCTTTTTAGTTTTGGGAATTGAAGAAAAATCATCATCATTCATTCGCATATTGAATTTGGGGTTTCTTACTTGTGAATTTAGATTGAGATCGGAAACTTCAATTAGAATCTCGTGTTAGGAGCTTGGTCTAACAATGTTGTGTCTATGCAAACTCCAATCAGTTTCATTGTTAATGTATTCAAGGTTTCAAATGTGAAGGTGATGGATGTTTGGAATGTGAAGGTGATATCTATAGAGAAGAGTGGAGGTGGTGTTGAAAGGCTTTCTCATCATATTAGGAGTTTTGGTTCTGCCAATTTGTTGCAGAGATTTGATTTCACTATCAAGTTTGATTAATTTACAAGGTTATCCATCAGTGGTGGCTGCTGGTTTTACTTGCATTCTTGTATGATTACTGATACTAGACTCACACTAAACACATCACTGTGTCTATACACTTCTTTTACTTCTTTTGTCAAGATGTAATAACAACCACAAGGCAGCCAACATCTTGTTACCTTTTTGGTAATTGAAGACACTACTCTTTCTTCTCCGTTTCCTTTTTAGCTGAGAGATTCATGGATTTTGATTTCATAGTACGGTTGTAGATAACGATTTCCAGTGGCCATGGTGAATCAGAAGAGGAATTTTGTTCAGAGATTCTGCCGATTTTGATTTCATAGTCTGGTTCTAGATAATGATTTCCTGTGGCCTCACTTGATCGGAATAGGAATTTTTGTAAACATTGCTAAATTCCCAAATTTCTCTTCTATAGACCTGTACTGCTTTTTTCATTACAAACACTCATTATACATGTGAAAGAGAAAAGTACTTATTCATCTAGAGGGTTTGGCATTCATAGATTAATGGTATACCAAAAAAGGCAAAGAGTAAGAGATCATATGCAACCCGTTTCGTCAAGTTCAATGGTGGCTTTAACATGTTTTTGACCTTCTCTCTTTTCTTAACCAATTAATATTATTATCCTTCAACTCGATTACATTCTAAATTATCTAAAATATTCTGCATCATTTGACTCAGTCCATCTCCTCATTGGCGTGTTTTTTTTTTTTTTTCCTTGAATCTTAATTTTCTTCCGTATATTATTTAAAAGTTTATAACAAAGTCGTTTTACCTCGATGTGAATGTTTGTAGTTGTTTTTTTTTATCAACTTTCTTCTGTAAATTATTTGAAAGATAGTAGTCTTCTCTATCTTAAATTTCTTCCTTAAATGATTTAAAATAAAAACGAAATAGTCATTTTATCTCGATGTGAATGGTTATTATGAAAACAAATTGTTATTAATCCTACTTGCTAGTAAACTTTAATTTTTAGTTTATTGCATGTTAGATAGAGATTGTGGGTGAAACGTGTAAAGATGGGACTTCTCAATAAAATAAACGAATTGAATCACTTTCCGCATACATACAAAACACACATTCCCTATAATTTGTCAAAGCCTCCCTGAAAAATAAACAAACCTCTAGATACATAAACAATATTTATACATAACATTTACAGCAAACTCGCCGGCTTGGCTCTGCCGTGTGACGGCAATGAAGGAGCCAATGATGCGAAGGCGCACCCTCATGCTCTGCGAGAAACTCTCACTTCCATCGGTACGTTATACATTCATATACTTAGACTTCTCTTCTATCAATCACTTCATGCATCTTTCAGTTCTTCTCTCTCTTTTCCATTTTTGAAGTTCTTTTGTTTTCTTCTCTCTAATTTGAAAGCTAATGAATGAAAATATTTGGTTCCCTGAGTCTATGTAAGTTGTCTTGAGTGAAACCATCGTTGTTGTTGGATCATCACTTTGTTTTTTTTTTAATTGGTGTGACATGTATATAGAATTTATATGTTGAGCAAAATATTAACTTTGGGAGGCCAAAAACAGTTTCAAGTGATAGAGATAAACGCAGATGTGGGATGTGTTGCTTGTCAAGACAGAGTCTCTAAGATTGTCTCCAAGATGACCGGTGAGCTCTCTACGTTACCACCAAAGATTATTTCATTAAACTCACAAGCTACTTGCTACTTAATTAATCAATTTTTAAATATGCTTAAATTCTAATTTCGTGGCTGCTACCAACCGTTTACCATCATCCTTATTCGCTCTTAAGAAGTAAGAACCATCCACGATCTTTTTGTTTAATCCTAGCTGTCATCATTGATTTTTAAGAATCAAATTCATTGATTAAAAAAATCAGAGAAGTAGAGAAAATAATTACGTATGTGTTTGACCAAAGAAAGAGAAATGGCTGCAGGAATCGAAGAGTACGTGGTTGATTTGAAGAAGAAGTTGGTCATGGCACGAGGTGACTTTAGGCCACGTTTGGTTTCTTCTCAACAACAAGTCAAGGACGTTGTCTCTCAAACTCCTTCTCAAAACGCCAAACGCCTTTTGCGACCTCTAAAAATATTCCTTCGTTCCATTTTCTCTCTTTGTTTACGTCCAACTACATTATAACATCCTCACTTACTACAAAACGCATCAATAGTTGTACAAAGTTATTAATATCTAGAGTGATTTTTTTGTGGTACATATCATAAATTTGTCTTTTCTTTTAAATTATTTTGTTGCATATATTCTTAAATTTTTTTCAATTTATGTGATTAATAAACTGGAAGATGCATACTGTTCATTAAAATAGTTCTTGAGAGAAACTGCATAATAAAATAAAATCTTCATATATAATATTCTCACTCAAGAACTATTTTCATAAACAATATGCATTATACCAATATACAAAACAATTAAAGAGAAAATGGTAATACCTTCAAGGCTTCAATGTTTCTCTTTCTCCCAAAGAAAACAGCTAAAATGTCACATTTTTTTGTTATTTACTCTTATTATTTAAAACAAACTTTTTCCTTATATAAATAAATAAAACTTGCTTCCATCAATAGAAACTCAAACGTCATGTTACCCAATTCCAAAATTTAAATATTTCAGACAAGAAATTATATGTAAAAGAAAATTGATATCTAAAAAAAAATCGATATCTAAATAACCACACGATTACATAAATTTTTTGGCAAACAAGAATGCTTAATTTATTGAGAAAGAAATGAATGTGTAAAAGAGTTACAAATCCCCGAAAGAAGCCATTCGTTCGTATTAATAAAAACAACAAAGTGGAGAGTACCGTTTTCATACTCTCACTGGCCTTCTTGTGGTATACTCAGCTCTTCATAGTCACCAACTATTACCTCAAATGGCTGAGAATGGTAAGTGTATGCAATGTATAACTGCTTAGGTTGGCCGGGACAGGGATCGCAAAAACCCATGATCCCTGATTTCTTCACTCCCTCATGGAGCTTGAGCTGCCCTGAGTCACTCACAAGGAAGTTCATCGGCACTGTCACGTCAATGACTCCCGAATCCAGTCCTTCCACTCCTTCGTTTCTTCTCTCTATTGCTTTTGGGTCACCATACAACGCTTTCGTTACTATGAGCCCATCTGTTTCAACTTGACGGTTTTTCTTCCTTGTGGCTACGGTTTGTAGCAATTGCTGGGCTTTCTCAGCCCTTGCCCTTGCTTCCCCAACCTAAAACCCACAGTTTAAACAAATATTCATAATAAGATCATCTACAATTACAAGGAATCTCGCTTGGCTACCAAACTCGGAAGTAACAATCACCTGGCCCCAAGTTTTCTCCATATTCTCCAAGGCCTTTTGTTTTTCTCTTTTAAGCAAATATGGCTTCACCACAAATTTCTGCGTGGAACAGTGAAAATGTTTAATAAGGTAAACAGCTTATAACAATAGACCAAAAGTAGATTATATTTAGAGGGTCCAATCACTCACCTTTAACAAAAAGTAAAGAGATGTTGGAACAATGAATGCTCCAGTTGCAAATACTGGAGCTAAATGTGCGGAGAGTAGAATCTGCACGTTTCAAAGATAATCATCATGAAGGTGTCAAAAGTGAAAGACTTCCCCAGAGTAATACGGATGTTTGTCTTTGTCCATAATTGAGTTGGGTAAAGGTTTCAGAGAGTCAAGGATAATGCTCTAGAATCCATCCCTAGGCTTTTAGGATTGGTCTTTGGTTCTATTGGTTTATGCTTTTTTAATATATTCTACTCCACAGATTAAGACACAATCTGTTCGGTTCTTATCCGAAGACAGCAGACATGACACCACAAGAAAAGAAAGGAAGAAAGTAACACTCACGGGAACAATCAGCTTTTGGCTACCACGGTGTAGCTCTACTTTCCAGAAAATACCCTACAAACAAAGTATAAGAGTACCGGAAATAAGCAGATTGCATAATGGCTAAGATGGCTCCGAAAGTTTTAAAGAGTAGTTTACCTTGAGTCCTACTGTATACATCATTCTTACTGTACTGAACTCAGAAATTTGCCTTCCACCACCGAGCTCAATCTCAAGAGCATTGCTGAATAAGTTAAAAAAAAAATTCCAAAGTAAAATGAGAACAATGATTGCGCCACACATGTAAAGACAACTTAAAAAATGATTTCTATCCTCTCGCACATCATACATTAGGTTGCTCGGGATTGTCAATAAAACATACCTTCCGATTCTACCCACAATGCGACCATGAGATTTGGATGAAAGTTTACGAGTATAACGAGCTGATGCTCCGAGTCCACCAGATTCAATCTAGTAATAGCAAGATTAGAGCTAGGGAAAGTAAGAAAGGTGGTCGAGGTAAGAACAGTCAGAATGCAATTTGGTACTCAGCCTACCTTAAAGTCACCAGCAGCAGATACATTCTCGTCTCTCTTTTTCCATCCAACTGTAATTGCTGATCGCATACCCAGTGCCAGTTCAATCTGGATGAAATGAACTATTTTAAAATCGAGAAAACTGCTTTCTCGCCATCTTAGAAGGTTTAATCAAAACAACAGAGCGAACTTACATTTCCGCTTGAAGTTTCTGAAAGCTGTCGAGTCCACGTGTTGGTAAGATTGATGGAGCCATCACTCAAAGACTTTGAAATATTGATTGTGGCAGTTGAATGTATGGTTAACTGACTGCCCCAACAAGAAACCCATAAGAGTCACATAAACCGAAACCATAAAAGATGCCCAGAAATAACTGGAAAAACTCATGAGCCTACCGTGTTGTCTGCACTCCAATAAGCGACTGCAAACCCGTTGAAGCGACAAACTCTATGGATGACACTGGAGAAATCTGACGTCTCAGTATGGCAGTAGCGACTCCGCCACCAGACTTTTCATTGGCCGCCAAATTTCCACCAATGGCAATTGCATCATCTTTTGACAACTGAGACTGCACTTGACTAGCCATAACCATTCTGAAAGTTGCAGATACAAGCACAAAAGAAACGAAAAGGCATCAAAAACTACTTCAAATGAAACAAAGTAGTCAGGGCTAGTGTTGAGCAACCAAAATTCTCACACAAGATAACTAATACACACAACTAGATAAGAAGAAAACAGAAACAAGACCAAATCTTTTCTCAATAAACCATTTGCTATCAAAACTTTCCAGACTAGTAAGTGTCTCCAAGGTCAAATTAGGAACCCAAATCAAGAACCATGCTACCAAAAATACATCAAAACTTGAAAAGAAGAAGAAAATAAGTACCCTCTCATGATGCCATCGCCTACTAAAAAATGTGGGACAGACAAATTGAAGAGAATAGAACCAGTGGGTTGAAAATGAGCCATCTTCTTAGCTTCTTCATTTCTCCTCTTAATCCTTTCAAGCTCCTCTTTGATCTCATCAGCCTTACTCAACCTAGGACCAAGCTCTAATCCTGAATTCAATCCTTCCATGCCATATAAGTCATATATTAGCCTCTTAGTCTCATCCGACAATATCTCATATGCTTCACATATCCGTTGGAAATTCTCCGTAGCTACTTCCTTCATCTAACCACACAAATTCTAAATCAGCCCACTCGAAAAAGCTACTTCCTTTATGTAAAGTATCCAAATTTGATATCACGAAGATCAGAGGCGAATTGAAAACAAAGAAGATTGATTCGGGCAAACCTGAGGAGATTGGATCTTGTCAGGGTGATAAACTTGAGCCCATTGACGATAAGCTTTTCTGATTTCTTCGTCGGAGGCCTCCGGTGATAAATTCAGGAGCGCGTAGAGTTCTCTGTTGGGTGGTCCCGTCGGAGCTGCTTCTTGGCCCATCATTGCTTAAGATTCAATCGATTCAGTGATTGAAATCTCGATAGAGACAGTCAAAGGAAAGTGATAGAAGAAAGAGAAAGTTCCGGTGCCGGAGGGTTTTAGGGGTTTTGCGGCGGATGAGGTTTTTTGACACCGCTGCTCTCGGCTTTAGCTCGCTTGTTGACGCTTTGACCCTTGCTTGATTCCCAAGTCCATTCTTCTTTCTTTTTCTTCGTCCCCAATTCCCTCGTAAATTCTACTTTTGACATCTTATTTTATAAATTGTTCAATTTTGACCCATTTCCATATGTTAATGGGCCTTAAAATGTCCATAAGGCTTCGGCTAAAGCTACACATTAATCTTGACCCACAAAACAATCGATTTCTAAAGAGATTAAGAAGACAAGATTAAAGAATGTTGGACTAAACATATATCCAACAATCTCGGAGAAATAGAGTCATAATCTTCTCTTTCAGGCGTTTTGTCAAACTTATTGGGCTTTCTTTGGAATCCATCTTGAAAATAGTTTGCATGCTAAGATCTTAACGGTTGGACCAAACTCGAATTTGAATACCTGAATATTGTCCGTTTGATAACAATGGGTTTTGTTTGGACCGAATTCAGATGTGAGATTAAGTAATTCTCTAGCCTAATGTGTTATGTGGATACTTGAAAAAAGGTAATCAAGTTTGCATTTAATTGTAAGAGTTAACTTTTGTCATATGAAGATTTCGATTAAGTTGTGTTTTATTGAAGCCTTGAAATAGTAGGTACTCCTGTTTTTCATCATCGCAATCGCAAAGATTGGCTCATGAAACTCATTGTAGCAACTAGCAACCTTTCGATACTTAATAAAAAGAAATAATGTCAACATGGTCTTTAAACAATAAAACAAAAATGTACATAAGTAGAAGTCAACAGAAAAAGGAGACACTTGGTTGGATCCGTAAGCATCTAAAAGACAATTTCAGACAATTTGGACCGACGCGGTTTCAACACAAGATAAGAGGAGTCGTGTCTTGTTTAATCAGTCAACGTTTACTCGACCCTTTCCTTCCTCTTTCCCTTTTCTCTACTTTCTTCCCCCAAATTTCTGTTCTAATATACGATAAAGATGTTTTTTGTTCCATTTATTAGTTTTGTTCCTAGTTTTTATTTATAATTTAGTAGTTTATAACTATTTAAAATGTGCAGTATTTTAATTTGTTATATTGGTTGATTTTTTATAAATGAGAAAATACTTGTTGTTTCTTAATCTTTGTGATTTTAGCCAAAACGTTTTTAAGAAAATGGGATAGAGGAAATATAATACAGCCTATTGCATGATGAAATGATACAACACGTAATCTTGATATGTTGTACAATATAAATATCCATATTGCCATATACTTAATAAAAAAATACAAGATGGGTTGTTATGTATTACTCCATAAATGTGCATATTTGGGTACGTACAGTCAACGTTGGATATCTGCCTAAAACATACAATGAATTTTATTTTCCTGTTAACCTCAAAATAAGTGGTACAAAACCAACGTGACAAGGACGACTATTAGAAAACGATAACAGTTAATGTAGTTAGGTATAATTCTAGTGTCTGAAACGATCTTTCCAATAAAATTATACTATTATGCATATTGTACTTTGTATTTTGCTAAGTAATTGTGAATCAAACGTAAGAACATTACTTTCCTCCTCTCTCCTCTGACTAATATAGGGCTTCTTACCGTACAGTCTTGTGGATGTGACTCAAAACATCTGTACAAGAAATTTGTGTATTTTCTCACTATTCTTGGTCCAATCTGAGTATTTCTATACAGTATAGTATAATTTTTTCCTTATTTTCGGATTTTCCATTCACTTTTGTTGGAATTTTTTTCCAGTTTAAGAGATACAGGAAAAAAGTTCTCCTCTTAATTACTCTAATTATTAAATTTACTAATCCTATTTCAATTCCTCTCATTTCCAGTATTTCAATCCACTGATCGTCCAATATGCAATATATTTTACCTTTTTAACACACAATGTTAGTTTCTTGACAGATTTGACTTTGAATTTTGGTGGAGATTAGTAAAAGAATTAAAGAAATATGTAGTGGAAATATAAAAAATAATGAACTGGGATGAGATTACACACCAGACACCACTTGCCAAGAGAACAACGGGCTCAGTCACATGGTCCTAAATTGACCATTTCCATAATATTAGCTGCCAACAAAATACATAAAATAAAAATACGGTTACTTTCATAACTCCCCTTTTAATTTATTAATATTTTAAAAATTAAGCAGACCTTAATTCATCATCTTTTAGTGCGTTACAAACTAACAGCGTTACAAATCTCTCTTAGTCCAAAAAATGTGACTAAAAGATTTCTCTTTTAAACCCTTAAAAATCTGGAATCAAAATCTTTTATATTTTCAAATTTTTTTGGAAACAAATAAGAATGTAGAATTCGATCAATATGAAAGAAAAATGAACGGTGTTAGATTTGCTTTGGAAATATGTAAACTAACAGTAATTAACTTGTTTTAGTCATTAGCAACTAATACAGTAATTAACTTGTTTAAAGTAAAATTAGAGCAACCTAGGAATATATGCTCAACTTTTTCGTTTTCTTCTAATTGTTAAAATAATGTTGTCATTGGCCAGTCGCCATTATACCTTTTTAACCCTTCACAGTCTCCCAGAAACCTCCCTTTCTCTTTGATACATTCTCTGTATATATATATATACGCGTATGCGTTTACACATTCTTTAAAAGTTTCAGATTCTAGATAAATTCTTTTCATTTGATTTGTTTTAGCAATTCGGACATTGTACAGAGAAATCAAGAATGGATTTGCAGAGAGGCTTTGTGTTCTTGTCTTTGGTTCTATCTTTTATGATAATCGAAACGACGGCGTATCGAGAGAGACAGCTGCTGCTGCTGCAACCACCGCAAGAAACGGCGATAGATACCGCAAACGCGGTGGTGACGGTTCAAGATCGAGGTTTGAAGACGCGGCGACCGGAGCATAAGAACGCATACGCAACGATGATGTACATGGGGACGCCAAGAGACTACGAGTTCTACGTTGCGACACGTGTTTTGATCAGATCGTTGAGAAGTCTTCACGTGGAAGCTGATCTCGTCGTCATCGCTTCTCTCGACGTTCCTCTCCGATGGGTTCAAACCTTGTAAGTCTCTCTTCCGACCATCTTAAACGCTGTCGTTTCGAAACTTGACCACCAAACTATTATTAGGCTGGAATATACAATTGCTATTAATTTTTAAAAATTTTTTTACAAAACATTCGTAATTTTCACTATAATGGCATCGTGCGTGAAACAGCAGGAGTTCTAAAAACAAATTCAAATGGTATTTTTCTATATATATCAACATTACTTATTTAAGCAAAGGGAAAGAAAAAAGTAAAGATAAGAATTGGTCCTTGTCTAGTTGTATTCTTGAATATATAAGCTAATATGAAAACAAATATATTTCAGTTTAGCTTATAGAAACAAATATTTTAAGAAGTTATAGTTGGCAGTGGCACAGACAGATACACCTTCCCTTTCCTCTACGTCCTTCCCTGGTTGGACTCTTGAGTCTTGATTCACTTTTTTCTCTTAGAAATTGAAGTTAGCTTAGAAAATTGTTCGAATGAGACAACGACCACCTTATTCATAGAAAATATCGAGACAAAAGCATATTAGTTTTTTTTATTCTATCGTTTTCTTTCTCTTGATTGGCTTCACGAATTAAAATGGAATTTTTTGAGTTCATTTTTTGACCTTACTATTTTGGTGTAAGTAAAAGTTGGAGAGAAACAAATGTTTGAGTATTTATGGTTGACAGACACTTAGACCAACGCATTTAACTCCATTATATCCTCTCCTATTGGTCCTATATAGTATATGACAACGCGCCTATCTGTATAGAAATATATTTGTGTTTTAAAAAATCAATTCTCAAAAACTCGTTAGGTGTCATCTAGTTTTGAAAAACTTCTTTTGTTTTTTTCATATTAAGTTTTTGATTAGTTTAGTATTTTTATAAGTTAAACAACAATTTTTAAAAACATATTTAATAGGCATGTAGGTGAATTAATCATTTGAGTTTCTATGGACAGATTAGACTAAAACTAAGTGGTCCGGATGGTATTAACCACCAAAACAATCCAGTTTTCAAAAATTTAGAAATAAACCATAGATTAAGTCAACAATTCATTATGCACCCAAAAAAGTTGAAACAGGCGTAGAGATAAAGAATATGGCAACTAAAAGCGATCGATAGCAATAATCTTATTACATTGAATTGAAATCATATTAACTTAAGGAGAGTTGTTTGACTTTAGCGTTTTGATTGAAACCTTTTGGAAACAAGAAAGAGCTGTTTTTTTGTGTCAAATTACTAATTTATGACCGGCCAATCTGCTGCATAGATCATGCAATAACGTCTACATCTCAACCTCATAGCCTATAGTAATAATTTTTGTGTCCTTTAGAGCACATCCGATAAGAAAGATAAACCTATAATAATTGAAAGCAACATTATTAGGACTTTACACAAGAACTTCATTTTCTGATATGATTCATAAGAATATATTTATTCTAAAAAACATGCATGCATAACTAGTTTGTTTGTACGATGTTTGTGTGTGTGAATACTAATGAGCCTCTTTGTGAGCAGGGAAGAGGAAGATGGAGCTAAAGTGGTGAGAGTTGAAAATGTGGATAATCCATACAGGAGACAGACCAACTTCAACAGTAGATTCAAGCTTACTCTAAACAAGCTCTACGCTTGGGCTTTGTCTGATTACGACCGTGTGGTCATGCTAGATGCCGATAACCTCTTTCTTAAGAAAGCCGACGAGTTGTTCCAGTGTGGGCGCTTCTGTGCGGTCTTCATTAACCCTTGTATCTTCCACACTGGTCTCTTCGTGTTGCAGCCATCAGTGGAAGTGTTCAAGGACATGCTCCATGAGCTACAAGTTGGAAGAAAGAATCCTGATGGAGCTGATCAAGGTTTTCTTGTCAGTTACTTCTCTGATCTTCTTGACCAACCTCTCTTTAGTCCTCCGAGTAACGGATCTGTACTTAATGGTCACTTGAGACTTCCCTTAGGCTACCAAATGGACGCTTCTTATTTCTGTAAGTAGTCTCTTAATTCTTCTCTCAAGATTTTGTCTATAATGATTAATGTTGGCTAATGTATTAACTTGTACTCTCAGATCTTAAGCTAAGATGGAACATACCCTGTGGACCAAACAGTGTGATTACATTCCCGGGAGCTGTTTGGTTAAAGCCATGGTACTGGTGGTCATGGCCTGTTCTTCCACTAGGTTTCTCATGGCACGAGCAGCGTCGCGCCACTATAGGGTAATTTTAAATTTTTAAATGATGACAACTCCCTCTTAAGCTCTGTATAGTGGCTAATAATAATGATCTTGCAATAGGTACTCAGCCGAAATGCCTTTGGTTATAATCCAAGCAATGTTTTACCTTGGAATCATAGTGGTTACACGACTAGCTCGTCCTAACATAACCAAGCTATGTTATCGCCGCTCTGACCGCAACTTAACAACGATCCAAGCTGGTTTTAAGTTGATCGCGCTTCTCTCTGTAGTTGCAGCCTACATCTTCCCATTCTTCACCATCCCTCACACTATCCACCCACTCATCGGCTGGTCGCTCTACTTGATGGCTTCTTTTGCTCTCTCTTCCATTTCAATCAACACTCTCCTCCTCCCAACGCTCCCTGTTCTCACTCCATGGCTAGGAATTCTCGGCACTCTCCTTGTCATGGCCTTCCCTTGGTACCCTGATGGAGTGGTCAGAGCCTTGTCAGTTTTCGCATACGCATTTTGTTGCGCACCCTTTGTGTGGGTTTCATTCCGCAAAATCACATCGCACCTCCAGGTTTTGATTGAGAAAGAGGTGTTGTTCCCGCGATTGGGAGACTCAGGGGTCACTTCAGGCTTCAGCAAATTGTATTAGGGAGTCTTTATTTGACATATTGTTTCTCTGTATATAAAGGATTATTATTGTTTCATTCACATTACATTTATATCAACTCACTCTAACCTTCTTTCTTTTACCTAGTCAAAGTATCAATTTCGGTAGCCTGATTTCATACTCTTCATTATTGTTTTTAACTCACTCTCTTGGATTTAAAGATTTGTAGCATGAAAAGTTAAAGAACACAAACAATTGAGCACACTCTGTTTTTCTCTCTGTTTTTTATTTGTGTCCCTCTTTGATTTTTCCTCTCTAGTTACAAAAGCCCCCTAGATCCAGGTCAAGCTGTGATGTAGCTAGAATAAAATTACAAGTAGAGACCATAGAGATTCCTTTGGATTATTATTAACTTGCCTACTAGACTTGTGATAGTATGCTTCATATAGAAAACTCCTAATTTGATGAAAAGTCTAGTCTATATTCTCTAGGGTTAGTACATTTTAAGATTAATAACGAAACCACCTTTCTCCATAGCTCCGAAACACACTTGTATGCACCTACTCATCACAGAAAGATATTGAACAAAATAATGAATCATTCACTAGAAAAACTGTAGACGAAGAATATTAAGAGCAAATTGTTTACCCATTTCTCCAAGTTTCACAGCTTTCGAATTAGGTTATCGCCGCCAAGTATAATAAATAGCGACATTTATTATAAGACGGCGAGTTTTCTTTGGGCCACTTCACCCATTGGGCTACCCATCAGCGAACTAGTCCAAATTTTTACAATATACGATCCATATATTGCTAGGTTTATTGGTCAATCACGTGTTATTGCATTTTAAAATTGTAATAAAGTTATTGTCTAAATCATCCGTTATATGTTTATTAGACTAGAATAAGAATTTAATTTCATATTTGGGTGGGTAGGGGG
>Ga0041059_1000464_pt1 | contig 30494 bp, 21 predicted proteins | sample AraColnosormetaG_FD_56232 | JGI IMG/M metagenome (GOLD analysis project Ga0041059, IMG submission 56232) | Arabidopsis roots microbial communities from North Carolina, USA - Col MF nosort | ecosystem: Host-associated > Plants > Roots > Unclassified | place: USA: North Carolina | collected...
AAAAAAAAAAAAAAAAAAAAAAAAAAAAAAAAAAAAAAAAAAAAAAAAGACAAAGACAAAGCAAGGTATTTGAAAACTCAAAGCTTAGGTAAAATGTAAAAATTTGATAATTATGCTCGCATCTAGATCCTAATAATACACAGAGTACCTTGAAACTAAAATAAAGAGCGTCCATATTTTCGGTTGGTTGTTGAAAACTTAAAGAGGCCTTCATCAATTCCATCAAGTGACATTTTTCAATTTCTGCTCATAAATGATACTCTATTTTGTCATCAAGTCTGTTATATTTTTGGTCTATATGATGATATGACGATCACATTAACCACATGACGTGTAAAAATCAAATAACTTTCCGTATCAACTTAAGAAAATAATCTTTTACGGATAAGAACATATTTATCCACACTCTATTTAGGGAAATGCATACAAAGCATTTAGGGAATATTTTAACATATTTCTTAAACAAAAATATATAATTGCAAGTATTCTAAGAAGTATATATATCAAAATTAATGCTTAACCCATTCAAGAATTCATTCGTTTTATTACAATTGTATATTACATATTTTCAAAAATTCAATATTTTGTACCAAAATCTGGTGAGAACATAAAAACAGAGATATATGTTTTCTCTTGACAAAAAAAAAACAGAGAGATATTGTAGTTTTCTTAATAGAGCCAGCAATGGTCAAATATATCATGTGAAATAGTTTCTAAAATACATCATCCTTTTCTTCTTAATTAATAAAATAGTCAAATAAAAAATCGTCTCCAATCTTTTTCTCTCTCTGGATTTGCCAATAAATTGGGGATAACCAGCTACCAAACTCATTCACACAAAGTCATAACAGTCGTTTAAAGTCTGATCCTTTTCATTTTTCTTTAGTGTGTGAAAAGAGAAATACAGTTATGGCGGAGATCTCGGGAAACGGTGGTGATGCTAGAGACGGAGCTGTGGTGGTCAATCTCAAGGAAGAAGACGAACAACAACAACAACAACAAGCTATTCATAAACCCTTGAAGAAACAAGACTCTCTCCTCTCTATCTCTGTCCCTTTCTTACAAAAGGTTTTTTACTTTTGTCTTTACTCCTGTAACTCTCAATCTCCAAAACCTCTTTAGTTTTGAAGAAGAAAAAATATGTCTTACAAATCTTTAGTTTTGCTCTGTTTTTTAAATTGTCAAATTGCTCTGTTTTCAGTTGATGGCGGAGGTTTTGGGAACATACTTCTTGATATTCGCCGGTTGTGCCGCGGTGGCTGTAAACACACAACATGACAAAGCCGTGACTCTTCCAGGGATCGCCATCGTTTGGGGACTTACCGTCATGGTCCTTGTTTACTCTCTCGGTCACATCTCCGGTGCTCATTTCAATCCGGCCGTCACAATCGCATTCGCTTCTTGCGGCCGTTTCCCTCTTAAACAGGTCTATACTCTATATCCCTATATAAATTATAAACTATAAGGATTGATCAAGTGTTGCATTTAAGTATGATTTTTGAGTTTGATAAACCAACATTAGACATTATTGTCTTTGTGTTTGATAGGTTTAGTTTAACCGTCGTTTGATTCTTTTTGCACGAAACTATAGGTTATAATAAAAGTTATAATGTTTTTTAATAATTCTTTATTGGATTTTAAAGAAGTTGCATCTTTTAAGTTTTTCTTGTGTTGTATAGTGTATACTGTATACAACCTTTAAATCATTTATATCTTTCACTAATGACTTTATTTTTTATTAGAATTCTTTCAGTAATGAATTTGTACGATAGACGTATTTATGAGCATATGCGAGTCATGAGTGATTGAGTGTAGATAATTTCAAATGTATGCGTCTACGACTCTACGGTGATATATGAGTATAGCCGGAAAACTAGGGGGAATTTGTTTTTTGTTTAACTATTTGTTAAAAAGTTAAATGTATTTTTGTTAGTTTCCAAATTGAAAATTTTAAAAGTGTGTGTTTACCATGTAACATTTGTCCGTATATATAACTTCTCCACACAAACAAAGTCAAACAAAATTGTGTTATATAAACGTCAAAATCTTCACAATCTTCCAAAATTGGGTCCCTAGTTAATATGATATCGCATATCAAATAATTGGTCACTAAATTTTATTTCTTATATTTTTGTAGGTTCCGGCTTATGTGATATCACAAGTGATCGGATCAACGCTAGCGGCGGCGACTTTACGGCTCTTGTTCGGACTTGATCAAGATGTTTGTAGTGGGAAACACGATGTGTTCGTCGGAACATTACCATCTGGATCGAATTTGCAGTCGTTTGTGATCGAGTTTATCATTACTTTCTACCTAATGTTCGTTATTTCTGGCGTTGCCACCGATAATAGAGCGGTTAGTATTCGAAATCTTCTTATGTTGCACGAAATGATATAATAATCAAATTTGATGGATATATGTTAGGGATTCTAACTATTGTAAGCAATGTTCGTTTTAACTTCAGCTAATGTGTTATCCTTTTTATACTCTAGATCGGAGAACTTGCTGGACTAGCAGTAGGATCAACAGTGCTACTTAACGTGATAATTGCCGGGTAATATACTATTATTAATTACTATCATTTTCTTTTTTATATAGTTTTCTTTATCGACAGAAAATTTGAAAATGATATATGGTTATGTTTATCTTTATATTAGGCCGGTATCGGGAGCATCGATGAATCCAGGACGAAGTTTAGGACCTGCAATGGTCTACAGTTGCTACAGAGGACTTTGGATCTACATAGTTTCTCCAATTGTTGGTGCAGTTTCGGGTGCGTGGGTTTATAACATGGTTCGATATACTGATAAGCCATTACGAGAAATAACTAAAAGCGGTTCTTTTTTAAAGACAGTGCGAAACGGTAGCTCTCGTTAAGAAAAAGAAAAACATGACTATGTTGTACTAGTCATCGGAGGTTAAGTTGTATCACTAAAGAAGTAACTGGAATATTTTGTATTAAAGTGTTTTTAAATTTGGATTACCGCAAATGGATAAACATTTATGGTATGTGACGAATATGTAACTGATCTATAACGAGTTTGGCCATATCTAATTACGTGCTATATGGTTGTATTAACTGCTATATTATATCTTTCTCTTTTTATGCGAAAGATAATGTCGTCATATTTATGGTGCTACTGTATCGTTACACCTTTGAAATCATTAATGCAATTTTGGATAGAAAGATCCTTAGTTTACGCAAAAATTGTCAAAAGTTGCAATTTAGAACTCGTCAAACAAAGCACAAAAGCCGGTGTCGCAAACATTGCCAAGTGTGCAATACTTTGTCCAAGAGCTTAAAATCCGGCCACGTGTCATTTTGTCGCCATTGTTCGCCACATCATCAATCCGAATGACGTGTCACGCATGGAATCATTCACGTCATGCTTTCCTCATGCAAACATCACTCCTCTCTTATAAGACCAAAAGCAAAACACTCGAACCAAACTAAAGAACAAGAAAAAAGGGTGTTGTTACGATGGCATCGAGTGATAAGGTTCCGGTGGCGTGTCCGGCAAGCAGTGGAGATGGAAAGGAGCCAATGGGAAATCCGACGAAAACCACTACGGCGATGCTAGAGAAAGGAACGGCTATGATGCAATCGATGAAACCGATCAGGCAAATGAGCCTCCACGTGTGTTCATTCGCTTGCTATAGCCATGATCCCGGTCGTCAGATCGAAGTTCATATTTACGGCCACCGTGTAAACCAGGATTTCCTCCAATGTGCTGTCTACGATTCCAATTCCTCTAAGGCTCATCTCATAGGTAAATATACTTCGACTTCGATAGTTTGTTTACATTTTTTTGAGTTAAGTTTCATTAGCTACCAATTAAAAAACAATGCAATATATGGATTGATCACGTCTCTTATATACTATTCCATGTCCTCTAATGTGTGTTGGATCCTATGAGGTTGCGTTGTGTTTGTTTATTCGTTTCACACATTCACAATTTTATATGAAAATAAAATAAAACTAAACTTCATTTTTTTCGTATGCACTATTAATTTTAGGTTTATATAGGCGGTAAATTAATGGCCATGCATATTTTTTATGCGTATAAATGTTTTCTAAGTTTGAGCATTGAAGCTTTTTGCTAGAGACTAATGACTTCTGAATTTTGTTTGTTATTGTATTGAATCTATAGGGATCGAATATATAGTGTCGGAAAAGTTATTCGAAAGTCTCTCACCGGAGGAACAAAAGCTTTGGCACTCGCATGATTACGAGGTTCATGATTTTCGATACATTGTCCGATATGTTTATTATTTATCTGAAAAACGAAAATGATCGAATGAGAGTTGTTTTTAGATCCAAATGGCTCTTCTAGTAACTCCAAGGGTCCCTGAGCTCGTTGCGAAACCGGAGCTTAAAAATCTTGCCAAATCTTACGGGAAATTTTGGTGTACATGGCAGATTGACCGAGGTAATAAACTCATCTTAATATGATTTTTTTTATATATTTGATATGATTATAGATGATATGAGTTTAGTAACTTAGGTTTTTTGTTGTCTTGTTATAGGGGATAAATTACCACTAGGTGTACCATCACTAATGGTATCGCCACAAGACGTGAATCTCGGGAGAATCAAACCGGAGTTGGTGAAAAAGAGAGATGAAGAACATGGAATCTCGACTGAATCGTTGAAGCCGTCAAGAGATGGGATCTGTGGACCAGAGAAGAAGAACCTGGTTGCTGATTATTGGGTTAGGTTTAGGAAAGGCTTTGCGCTTGATGTTGTTGAAACAGATATGAAGAGAACAGCTCCCTTCCCCTAACTTTTGTGTGTGCTTTTTTTCTCAGACATTAATTATATAAGTTTTCGTAAGCTTACACTAGATGGGTTGTGTACTTATTATGTTATGGAGTATGATAATGTCATAAACATGAGAATTTTTTCGCTCTTTGTTACTCATTCACTCACTCTAAATAGGTTGTGTACCCTTTTTTTTTCTGGTTTAAGCAAAAGAGAAAGACATGCATCTAGAAGCCCAAAAACTCTTTGTGACAACTGACAATGTAGCCTTTTACCTTTTGCATATCAGTTTCCTAAAAAGCCTTTTCTTAATATAGAGGTCCATTGCACTCCAAAGGTGTGCGTTCATGAGCCCATGTAGTTGATAACTTCATCGTATGTTTATGTTTACTACATACGTCGTCGTCAAGATGGAATTCACATCTGATTAAATTCATTTCCTTTGAAAAAAAGATTCCTTCCAACATGGCTACAATCCAACACCTTCACTTAGAAAATTTACTACTGACCAAAACCAAGAGCATTTTGGTCGTATTTTAATATCCTTAGTCGTTGTCTATGAATAATTAATATGACTTACAGCTCGTTGGTCGTATTTTCATATCTTTATTCGTTGTCTATTAATAATTACTATGACTTATTAACGTATTCCCTGATTAGTACAACTAATATAAAATGTTAATCTTCTTCTCATAATATTCTTGAAGCAAATTAGCACTGACCGATCGATCCATGGAAGAGGTGAAGAAGGATGTATACTCGGTTTGGGCATTACCAGATGAGGAATCGGAGCCCCGATTCAAAAAGCTAATGGAAGCTTTGAGATCCGAATTCACTGGCCCAAGATTCGTTCCTCACGTCACCGTCGCCGTATCTGCTTATCTGACGGCAGACGAAGCCAAGAAGATGTTCGAATCAGCTTGCGACGGTCTTAAAGCTTACACCGCCACCGTTGATCGCGTCTCCACCGGAACTTTCTTCTTTCAATGCGTTTTCTTGCTTCTCCAAACCACCCCTGAGGTATAAAAGTCAGGACTTTTCATTTCAAGATTCGATCTTTCTAATAGAATTGTATAGAAGACATACTTAAGATAAAGTTTAGTCCTGACTAATATTCTTGATTACATATTGAAATCTTGGGTTTGTGTCTGCCGTCTGGATAAAGATATGTGGCTTGGGTAATGAATTTAGAATCTAATGTTATTATCTGTAATGTTGGCACTGTTTATTACAGGTAATGGAAGCTGGTGAACACTGTAAGAACCATTTCAATTGTTCCACTACCACACGTAAGCTCCTTTTTGACTTTTTAACTGGTTTCTATAAATCAAAGCTTTAGTTAGTGTCTTAAGTTTGACAAGTCTGAGCTTAAGTTACTTAACAAGGTCTCTTAGGGGAGTGTTGTACACTAGCCTGCCAAGTATACTTTTTTTTGCTTAAATCAAACAACATTTTGAGATTATATCGGCTTGGTTAAGTACAAAAATTGCTAACGAAATCGATATCTATAGGGTGTGGTGTTTGTTGCTTTTGGGAAGCCTTGATGGTAATCTTGAGGATAATCTCTCATTTTAGATTCATGATTCATATAATATTCTCTGTCTACACATAATTGCAGCTTACATGCCGCATTTGAGCCTGCTTTACGCTGAGTTGACAGAGGAAGAGAAGAAGAATGCGCAGGAGAAAGCTTACACGCTCGATAGCAGCCTCGATGGACTCAGTTTCCGGTTAAACCGACTTGCTCTATGCAAAACCGATACCGAGGACAAGACTCTAGAGACATGGGAGACAGTGGCTGTATGCAATCTCAATCCTTAAGAAAGTCAAAACTTTGGTTCTGAATCTGTAACAAAAGATCATAATGAACTTGCTTTTGAATAATGTATCGTTTTCTCTAAAACTGAATAATAATGTTACAATACAACTCCGATACATATTACACCAAACTTGCTAACAACTTCACATGACGATTTGCATATTTAACTACAAGAAACAACAATTCACAAGCTTTTTGTAAGACTTGCGTCCTTTTAAAGAGTTATACCAAGAAAAATGAAAAAAGTCTTTTACTAGTGTTTCATAATCTGCGTCAATGTCCATAAGACATTTTGTTAACTTCAATCCAAAAGGCAATTTAGGTGGAGCAGTTACGGCTATGAATATGTTTCTTTTGATCAACAAGGCCATGATTCTTTATAAATTATTATTTTAACTCACACTACATTATATGAATAGTGTGACCCTATCGCCGTCTCTTAAACAAGATTTATTATTTGATAGGATGTGTGCAAGTTAAAAACCACAATTAGATAGTGTATAACCTGATCTTCGACTTGGTTTATGTTAGGTATTATCGGTTTTTGATGTTATTGCGTCTCTAGAAAATGAAATCATTTGTAGTTTAATTTGGTTCCAACAATTAGATAAACAATAAAAAAATAATAATTAATACTATATTTATGAATATGGTTCCATCTTTTAAAAAAACATCTAATATGGTTGTATCTAATATTTAATATGTATAAGTCAACTATAAAATTTCAGTAGATTTTGGTTTGTTTAATTTGGCTTTTTCAATAATAATCTTTTTATTCACCCTTAATCGTGGCAACGATTACTTATATAGTCACATCAACATTGAGACGAGTCTTGCGAGAAGGGACAATGACGGAAGAAAACGCAACGCCACTGCAACCGCCACAAACGCAGGAGGATGATGAAGAGGAAAAGGCAATGTATGCTATCTGGGCAGTACCGGAGGATGACGTGGAGGATCGGCTTCAGAGGTTAATGGAAGGGCTCAGGTCAGAGTTTGGCGGTCCAGCATTTGATCCTCACTTAACCCTCGTTGGACCTTTCCCTTACAAACTTACGGCCAGCGAGGCTAAACGGATGTTCAAGTCGGCGTGTGAAGGTTTTAAGGTGTATCCTGCTACCGTTGACCAAGTCTCCGCCGGAACTTCTTACTTTCAGTGTCTCTACGTATCTCTCCGGCACACCGTAGAGGTATATTTTACATGCATAAACTGAAACAAATCTTTAACCGAAATTGAAACTTATAAGCTACCGGACATTGTTTTTGCGTTTGTCTTATGTTTACAGGTAATGAATGCTGCCGGACATTTCATGGCCCACTTCAAACCCTTCACCGGAAAATGTATGATCTAATCTCGATTAATCGGATTTTAATATTTGGTTGGGAAGTAATTAAAACGTTATTATTGTGAAAAACACTAAAAATCATATTATTACCAAGAAACGTGTTTTTTTGTTTCTTTCTCTTTCTGTGTACGTGTATTTGAAACGTTGGATTGTTGCAGTTTACGTGCCACACATGAGCATACTCTACGGCGATTTAACGGAGAGGGAGAAGAAGAAAGCGTTAGAGAAAGCTTACACGCTTGATTCGAGTCTCGACGGATTGAATTTTAAGATAAATCGAGTTGCATTATGGATAACCGATGCAGACGTTGGATCGTGGGTGAAAGTTGACGAACATACTCTAATTTCTTAAATGAAATAAAGTAAATAAATATTATGGTTTTGGGCCTAGTCTCCAATCTTCCTCTTGTGCTTTGTGTGTTGTGTGCAATTTGTCTCCCCTTATTCGGTTTTCATCTGCTGCATTGGTTTAGTAAGGTATGATGTTCCATGGTTCGGCTCAAATTTGTTATCGGTTTGGTCTAAATGTATCTTTGCCTCTGGCTTAATTCTATGTTAATATGAACATAGTTTATGGATCTTGTGGGAATATTCCTCCTTCTGTTTCTTGTTAAGTGTTTTGGTTTATATCTTGAAGAAGAATGACCTAGTCAAGGATTTGAATCATTGGACTCTTATCAAACTGATAATATCATAATAAGATGATTCAAGATATAATATTTAAAAGCACACAATCATGAATCAATTTGGAGTCTAGTTGACATTTGTTACTAAATTACTAACAAAAGGTTCAAAAAGTTTGAATTGACATTAAAGATAAGAATCATTGATAAGGGTGCAGGAGGAGGAAAAAGCTATAAGTAAACAACTTGTCATTCGTCGAAACTAAAATATGATAGCTATGTGCATATGTTTTAACATAGATTTAAAATTTAATGTAAAGTTTTTTCATCATAATTTAGTACGAGTATAGGACAAAACTTGGTAAGATTTTGCTCGAATTTCGTAAAATATAATACTTTCTTGAAACTTTTTATTTAAGTAACGTTGACATTCATGTGACGTGTATGTATCCAATTTTGGTTAATAAGATGCTATGAAATCTAATTATTATACTTTCATTCAACCACTATTCGTATCTAATTAATTAGAATATTCTTTTAATTTTAGTAAACCAAATGAGCTATAGAAAAACATCTCTATAAGAGTAGCTAGGAACCAATTTGGAATGTATAGTTGACATTTGTTACTAAATCACTTAGAGAAACTCCATAAAGTTGGATTGAAATCAAAGGAGAAGTAATATTAAAATGTTTTCAGCAGGAACATATGAGCTATAATTAGACAACTTGTCATTTAAGACAACAAATTGATTATCATCATGTCTTAAGATACGAATGTCAAAATCTTGACCTTGCATGTTAGTTGTTATACATAACTGGTTGAAAAGATAGTTAAGTCTAAAGGTTGACAAATGATGAAATAAAAATTAGAAAAAATGTTAAAGCCATACAAATCCACATGTTGTGAAGTTGAATAAGTAAGTTAAACGAGTTTTGGTTCTAAACTGAAATTTGACCCCCAAAAAAAAGATGAGGATGCAGATGTCAATCTTTACCTATTCAATGTACACCACAATAAATTGAATCACATTCTTAGCATGAAACCTTATCCAATTTGTTTGTATATTTTTTCCTTGGCCAACTAAAGTGGCTATTATCAAGAAACAACTAAAGTACCCTGTAAATTGATAAAGAAAACAAGTGGAAAATATGTAAATATATCATTTTAGAATTCAAACCAAAATAGAACTCATGTAATCTTATAATTCTTATCCCCTTTTTAAAAAGTCTTTAATTTTAGACATGACTTTAAAAATTCACGAGCCAGGTTGGTTACAAACTTACAAAAACTCGTCGGCGCATGTAAAACGCAGTCGTTTAACCGAATCGAATCCAAACACGTGCGGGTTCATCCACACCGTTAAGTTTCATCTGACGCTGTTTACATCAACGGCTAAGATTTGTTATTCTCTCTTTTCGTCAACGCATTGTTACCGTGGCGCCAGATATGACGTCTATATACGCGCATAAAATCACGTGACAAACACGCGCTCAACAAAAGCTGGTTCTTCTCCTTTTCCTCTCCGATGACTTTCTTACCGACCAGCTTAGTCTTCTCCATTACGGCATCATTCACCTATAAATTTCGCCGCTGGGTTTAATTCTCTATTCATTCAGAACCAAAAAAGAAGAAACCTTTTTGATTCTCTTTGCGATTTCTTTGTTCAATCTCTTCTCAGATTGTGTGAATCGGGTTTAAATCGGGGTTTTAGGGTCTCTGTTTTCAAAAGGGTACCAAAAAGTTTGGAGCTTTACTGTAGAAAGATTTGATTTTTCGTTGACCCACTCCGAGATTTTCGGATACAAATCAGGGTTTTAGGGTTTTTGTTGGAATGGAAGAGGATTATCAACAGCCGAGGTTTACGATTGGTAGGCAATCATCAATGGCGCCGGAGAAGATTCCGGAGCCGTCGGTTCACTCAGAAGAAGAGGTGTTTGAGGATGGAGAAGAGATCGATGGTGGTGTGAGACTAATGTATTTGGCTAATGAAGGTGACATTGAAGGGATTAAGGAGCTTATTGATTCAGGGATTGATGCTAATTACAGAGACATTGATGATCGGACTGCTTTACACGTGGCGGCTTGTCAAGGATTGAAAGATGTTGTTGAGCTTCTTCTTGATCGGAAAGCTGAGGTTGATCCTAAAGATCGTTGGGGAAGCACTGTAAGAAGAAACTAAACCAATTGCTTTTTTTTTTTTTGGTGATTGTCTCTCTGGTTATGTTGAGTAATGATGATGTTTGTTAGTGATCTAATACGTTTTAGAAAACAGCCATTTGCAGATGCGATATTTTACAAGAACATTGATGTTATCAAGATTCTTGAGATACATGGAGCTAAACATCCGGTAAGAATCTGGCTAGTAATGTTGGTTTTGGTGTTTGATTGGAAGCTTATTTGTTTTTCTCATGATTGTTGACACATTTGTATGTTTTCAGATGGCTCCAATGCACGTTAAGACTGCTCGTGAAGTCCCTGAGTATGAAATAAATCCTAGTGAGCTTGATTTCACTCAAAGCAAAGAGATAACAAAGGTAAAAAACATGTTTCATCTGTAATGGATCTTGTATCTATAAGTTTGAGTCTTTTTTGTCTTAACAGTGTGAAGATTCTTGTTTCAGGGAACTTACTGTATGGCAATGTGGCGTGGTATTCAAGTTGCGGTGAAAAAGCTGGATGATGAAGTTTTGAGCGATGACGATCAAGTGTAAGTAAATATCCTGTAGACGGTTCTAACTTCTAAGGTTTTGGATTCCAATTCCTTACCATAATCTTTTTGTATGTGCGTGTAGGAGGAAGTTCCATGATGAGCTTGCATTGCTCCAAAGGCTTAGGCATCCAAACATTGTGCAGTTTCTTGGTGCTGTAACCCAAAGTAACCCAATGATGATTGTGACTGAATATTTGCCCAGGGTACTGACTTTCTCTGATAAATTTGAAATTATTTTTGCATTTAGTTTCACGAAACCAAGATCTCATTTGATATATTCTTCAGGGGGATTTGCGTGAATTGCTCAAACGAAAAGGACAATTGAAACCAGCTACTGCTGTTAGATATGCCCTTGATATTGCTAGGTATGCAAGTTGAAGCTATATATGTCTCTTCTTCGTTGTTTATATATGTTCTATAAGATTCTCTTGTAAATCTTACCCGTTCGAATTATCCTAGGGGAATGAGCTATCTTCATGAGATCAAAGGAGACCCTATAATCCACCGCGATCTTGAACCTTCGTGAGTCACACTGTCCATATCAGTGGTTTCTGTCTCTTATATGTGCAGTTACTGACAGCAAACTCTTTCTGTTTTCGTTCTGACATTGGTAAAACTATATTTGCAGAAACATTCTGCGGGATGATTCAGGGCATCTGAAAGTTGCAGACTTTGGAGTAAGCAAGCTTGTTACTGTTAAAGAAGACAAGCCTTTTACATGTCAAGACATTTCTTGTAAGTACTTTTTCGCACCCAACTAGTTACTGTAAATTTTGAATGCTTTAATTCTTGATCTGCTTGGTTAAAGAGTCTTCATTACTGGATGTGTTATAATAAAAATTTATCGGTGTTATCCACATTATAGGTCGATATATAGCTCCCGAGGTTTTCACTAGTGAAGAATACGATACAAAAGCTGATGTTTTCTCATTTGCATTGATCGTTCAGGAGGTAAGTAAAAACTAAAAACTTGTGACTTTCTCAAGTATTTTTTTTCATGTCATTGATTCCAATGTCGGATTCTCTAGATGATCGAAGGCCGAATGCCGTTTGCTGAAAAGGAAGACAGTGAAGCTTCTGAAGCTTATGCTGGCAAACATCGGCCATTATTCAAAGCTCCATCAAAGAATTACCCACATGGTCTTAAAACGTGAGTCTTTCTTCTCTCTTTCACCAAGAAACTAAATACTTATGAACAGTTTTGCATCATTGATTGGTTTGGTTCATGTCATTAATCCGATTTTTGAATCCCATAGGTTGATAGAAGAATGCTGGCATGAGAAACCTGCAAAGCGACCAACTTTCAGAGAGATCATTAAACGACTTGAGTCCATTCTTCACCACATGGGTCACAAGCGACAATGGAGGGTCTGTTTCTCTATATCTCTATCAAACACACATTGAGTTTTGTTTGTTTGTCTCTCTGATGTGTTTCTACTTCTACATGTTGTCTTTTTCTTTTCTCAGATGAGGCCATTGACATGCTTTCAGAATTTCGAGCACAAGAAGAAACATAATTGGGATTTGAGCAGCCATGACGGCTCATCATCCGGTTCACATTTGTGATTCTTTAAACGGTTAAAGAAACCATTCTTTTGTATCCATTCCTTCCGGTTTAGTTTGGGTTTCCCCAAAGCAACCGAATTTGACTTTGTATATTTGTTGTACACTGAAGAACTCAAGAAAGTCTTCGTGTATACAAAAACTGCATTTTTTTTATTCTAGTATACAAAATTGTTGTAAGATCTATGATTTTAACCGCAATATATATTTGCTGTTGTAATCTAAAAAATTGGTTTAAGAATATTTATGATTTTTCCTCAATCTTTTATGATCCCTAACTTCGAAAGGTCAAACAGATTTAATGTTTGCTTCTTTTATTCTTTTTAAAAGCTTCTTTCTTTACCGACCATAGTAGCCTCAAATAATTTGAGTTATAGTAGTTGCAAGCATATTCTGCATTTTGGTTATAATTGCACTTTCAAAATCTGAAAGTTGGATATGTTTTTGCAATGTTTCTTTAACTGGAGCATTTGACACTTCAACTTGCTTCAAAATCACTCCGGTACTCATTTTTCTTACCATCTTTTGTTTGTATTCAAATATCAAATGTTTTTTTTTGTTGCTAAAATAATTGAATAATGCATCGACCTAAACGAATAGATAAAGAATCACTAGACTAACACACACCTGTGGTTCTTGTCATTGGATCTCATGTGAGTGTTACTATACTTTTCTATCAAAGGCTTACCCTAAATTGTGAATCCTGTAAAACCACATGAAATTTTATGTCTATCACAAAAGAATACATACACCAAGATTCAAGAATATGAAAACACACATATAATATAGACATTTTTAAGAGGGTCCCAAAAACAGGCTCTTGATCTGGAAACTGTATTAATTTGTATCCAATTATAACCTCATGGGCCACTTTTCCCTGGCTATGCACATTATCATAGGTTATACGATTAAGTTCGTGATGGAAAATATGATTTATTAAAGTTTTCTTCCCGAGTTTGCAACGATTTTCCTTTCTTCAAAATCTAAAATTTATTCGATTAACAAAAAAAACAATTATCGACAAGCAATTCAAAGGAAAAATTGTGAAAAAACAAAAGAATAAGGAGAGAATATGTCCTCCTTCTGTTTTTTTTTACTAAGAGAGAATATATCTTTAATAGGGGATGCTTCTTGCTCGAAGCCATCATTGAGAAGACCTTCATACTTGCGGGAGTCTATGATAGATATCTCAAGAGTTAACTTTAGATACTTTTATGCGATTTCATTTTATTTTTAATGACTTACTATAATAATTATTATTTTTTCATCTAAATAATTCAATTCACGAAATCATCTTAATTATTATTTATATAAATACATGGACAAATAGAAGTGGAAGAACAATGTTTAGAAAACAAATCGAAAAAGATCGCCGACCTTTATTGATCGAGGAAGAGAATTCTGGTGGGATTTTAGAGGGAGGTAAGAGCATAGGTGCTAGAGAGTGTTCGGAGCTCGGAAAATGATTAAAATTGGTTTTGATTACACTTAATTAGTTTAATCTTCTAGTAACACACAAATATGCTAAAATAAACACATAATACATTCATGCAAACACAAAACTTGGCTTAATATTGGCCAATAATTTGAGTGGCACAATCACAATCAAGCCAAAAGCAGCACTGATTTCTCTTTTTTTTTTTCTTTCTAATTAGTCTTAATTCGGTCCAAAACCAAACAAAAATATCTTTAAATTATATTGGAACCTGACGAAAACAAATCTTAAATTCCCACAAAATGCTATATATATAGTATCTAAGTTTGAATGCCAATTCCATATTTTTACGGAATTTATAAAAGTACGCAGAATCTATTTCTAGCAGTTTGGAAAATTTTCAAAATATTTGAAAATTTTCAAATGGTTTGTGGTCTGTTGATCTACTAATCACGTCATACTAATTTTGGGATGGAATGTTACAGAATATATAATTTCAAAACAGAGAGAGTATTCTTTTGTTTTCTGTGAACTGATTTTATTCTAGGTAATATAATGTATCCATTTTTTTTAATGACGAGGAAGAAAAATTAAGGAACAAAAGAATATGCATTAAATTTGATTAGGTAGTGTCATTTAAGTGATCCCTTCTCCAACACAAAATGTATGATTCGACGTCAAATTAATGTTTTAAATATTTATTGCTTTTATTGATCATATATAATTTAATATTTATAATCATTATTACGTGGGAACTTATCTAGTACACATTCTATGTCTTTGTGAACTTAGTACACGAGTAACGGTTTTTCTATTAAATTAAAACCTTCAAAACAACATTTGATGAAAATTTCATAGATTTTACACCAAAATTTCGTAAGAAAAATTGTTGGAGTTCGTATTGTTTTCTTGTAGTAGATGACATTAAAAAAATACATTAAGATACACTAAACAAGAATTATGCATATTGTTTTTTGGTCAAAATCGAGCCTTTACCAAATTGATCGATACATTTTTTCTGATGATACGTTTAGACTAGTTGGATAAAATATTAATCTGTCCTCAAAACCAATTTGCAGTGGATCAATCCATATATCTTCTATATTATTAGGATCTTTGTCTAACTTCCGATGTGTGATATTGTTATTCCTAAGATAAAACACCATTGAAAAACAGTATTTTAAATCGGGTAAATAATTCAGCGAGTCACATATTTTTGTTTTAATAAAAACTCAAATCAAAAGTGATCAAAATATGGTAGAAAGCAACCTTCGATTGTGGTCCATCATGTAAGATACGAGAAGATTTTATGGTTTTTAAAACCCACTTCGACCATGAAAGCTTGACCCAAAGCAATTGAGTTGTTTCTTTTATAAATGACCTAATCAATTTCCATACATACAAGCATACATGTGACGTAAAGGAAATCTAATTATGTACTAATTTGTAAATTTTACTAGTATTCAATTCAGTAATTCTTACTAAACTTACTTTAACTCTTGCTAATTAAATATACTACTAGAGAAGGTAAATTACATGCAGTTAAGCTATACTATTTTTTCTAATTGCAAGAAAGAAAGAAAAAGTACAAAAGAAAAGAAAGCACATTGCAAGTGGATGTATATATAGTTATAGGGAAATAAATATGAATATGGACTGTATATACATATAGGTTTCTCTTATCTCTATCAAATTACCTTAAATGGGTTCATAAAGATGGAGATCAAAGACTACACATCACATGCTACTCTCCCTCTTCTTTTGGCATAACCTTACTCCATTTATACATTGTGCTCCTCAATTATTCAACATTTTTTAAAAATAACTTATTTAACAAAATGTTAGAAAATATCTACCCAATTTTTTTCTTCCACATACGAGCTACAAAGATCTTTATCAAATAAAACAAGAAAGATTATTAATCCATATTTTGGGTTAAATTTTAATCCATTTAGCCAATTAGGAGAACTATTTTAACAGTTAGATACTTTTCAACAAAATTTATTAAGTAGTCACCTATGTATATTCATATAGTAGTTTCACAAACAATATGGAGAGCTGTGATCTTGAAGAGGGCGACAAAAGTCAAAAAGAAAATGTAAAAAAAGAGAGAGAGATTAAAGTAGTTGGAGAAGAGAGAAAAGTCTGGTTACCTTCTAATTGAGTCAGAAGCATTACACTTAAATAACTTTCCAAATTAAGCCCTACGTCTTGTCCAGCCCCTTAAAAGTACGCTTCATCTCCCTATTTCCCCTATAAACCCTAAAACCCTATTTATCTTATTAATTTATCATTTTTTTTATATGTCAATATCACAACAAGTAAACATCATCAACTTCAAATCTCACTAACATAAATAGTATGCTAATTTTCTTCACTATCTGAGTAATTTTCTCCTTCTTTTTACATCATTCGATTCTATATTTGCCACACCATTAAATAGATAAGTATATTGGTTCTTACTACTAATAATCAGTTTAGCCATATATCTAATTACACAGTTTTCTTTTATATGTTACTTTATATTTGTACACCATCAGTTACTATATACGGAATAAATTACACCTCATCATGTAATTACAATATTATCATAAATTTTTTGAAATTCTATTCTTTAATATTTTCAGTATCCAGAATCCATTTTCTTATATTTATTCTGGCAAAATAATGTAAAATGGTATCAAATATACAACACCATATATTTGTTTATAAATAACTTCCTTAATTAGTGAAACAAATTTTCCTGCAGAATGTCACTTAAATCTTTAAAACAATTCACAAAAGAAAAGGGAATAGAGCTGAAATTTTTTCCTCTTTAAAAAGATCAAGATTTAGTAAAAACTAGAAACAAAGAAGAAGATCGATATTTGTTGTAACAAAAAAATGTACTGATCAGATTTACCCAAAGATTTTAGTGCCTCAAAAACTTTCACATGAAAAGCAAAGACAAGTAATGGTAAGTAGAGTCTGCATCTCATGAGTGATTGCCCAACTTGAACCCTCTTTTCATTTAGACCTTTGTGAAAGACCACACAAGAACTACCCACCAATAACTCTCTCTTTTTTTCTTCATTTCCAAAAACTATTTATTCATTTCTACAATTTCTCAATTTGGGGGTGTCCTTAATAAGTATTATATTTATGAAAAGTCCGGATGTATGGTGGGTGTTATTTATGGTAATTAACACTATTTATTAATAATATTTTTCATGTGATTTCAAAAGCTGATGTACTCATGCTTTGTGAACCTTTAGATTGCTCTATGTCAATCTTTTATTTTAACCTATCATATGTCTAAATGTACTGAAAAGAAACACCAGTTTAATTAATTATACTTCCCTCATATATAACTATCAACCAAGTACAAAACTTTTGTCAATTCTCAAAATCAACTTTCACCACATAATTATCTAACATGTGTATGTTCCAAAACCAGTTTAAATAGAATTACTTTTCAGAAAATACATGTATATTAACTCTATCTAATAAAGAAGAAACACATACTTATCTCATAGATTCCATTCATAAAACTATGCTTTAGTGAGTAAGAAAACCAGTAATCAAACACAAATTGACAAGACACTATATGGATGTAAAAAGTGGGGAAAAATGGTGATAAATAGTAGAGAAAATTAAAAAGAAAAAAAATATTCCTTTATAAATGTATATACCCATCTCTTCACCAGCACAACCTTACCTTCCATTTTCTGCAACTTCTCCAAATCTCATACTTTCCAGAAAATCATTTTCCCAAGAAAAATAAAACTTTCCCCTTTGTTCTTCTCCCCCCAACAGGTCAGGCTAGTATTTTGTTGTTCCCCAATCCTTTCAAACATTATCTTCTTCATAATATTACTTTGCTTCACTTCTTTTGGTCCTTAAACCAAATTTTTGTTCTTCTTTAGTTTCCTTTTTTCCCGTTTTGATTTGATTCTTTTTATGTTATTTAGAGAGAAACAAGATTCACAAATTCTCTGATCTTCTTTAACTCTTTAAAACTTTTCTTTTTCACACTCTAGATTTAAATTATCCCTATGGTTACAAAACAATTTTGTTCTTAGTTTATAACTTGTGTATTACCATCCTTTCTTGATTAACTCTTGTTAGGAGAATATGAATGTAAGATCAATAAAGTTCTTCAACTTTATAATTCCTTCTATAAGATGTGTGTCGGCAACAGAATTAAATTAAATCTTTATAGTTTAACTTTAATCTCAACCATAATTCAAAAGAATAGAAAACATGAAGAATCTTGAGTCTTTTCAAGAAAATCTTGATTGGTTTTTTGTTGGATTCTTGTAATTCTGTACTAATCAAATTTTGCCCTAAACGTTTTTGGCTTTGGAGCAGCAATCACGGCGTACCAATCGGAGCTAGGAGGAGATTCCTCTCCCTTGAGGAAATCTGGGAGAGGAAAGATCGAAATCAAACGGATCGAGAACACAACGAATCGTCAAGTCACTTTTTGCAAACGTAGAAATGGTTTGCTCAAGAAAGCTTACGAGCTCTCTGTTCTTTGTGATGCTGAAGTCGCACTCATCGTCTTCTCTAGCCGTGGTCGTCTCTATGAGTACTCTAACAACAGGTTTCTTCTTCTTCTCGTGCTCTGTTCTTACTTTATTAATAATTAAATTATTTTTAAAGTCCGATTTAGGGTTTTATGTTTATGTTAAAGCATAAATCTTTTACGAGGGTTTTCGATCTTCTAAGCTAGATTTGATTCTCTTCTTCTTGAATGCTCTTATGGGTAGGATTATTTTTCACTTTTTTCCTTCATATTCCACACACATATATATATAAACACACTAACATTAGTGGGAATATTTGTTTGATATGTTTATTTTATTTACTTCGGGGGTTTTTGTAACAATTTTGTAGATCTAATTTCTTGTTCTTCATGTGTATATTAATTTTCCCTTAAGACTTAAATAAAAAGAGAGAATTTGTTATATATAGATATATGAAGTGAGGGAAATGGTACAAAGTTAAAGGAGATCTGAGTGAGAGTTAGATAATAAATGAAAAGAAATAAGAAACCATCAGGGTTTTTTCTAATGTGGAGTTTTAGATTCAGTTTTGTAGAACTAAGATTCACTTTGTTGGGTGTTCTTTCTTCACTCATTTCTGTTATTATAATAATAATAAAATCTTATATCTTTCTATTTTCCTTACTAACAAGTACTTGAAGATTTAGATATATTTATAGATCTGGTGTTGTAATAGGTAAAAACTTGATTTTTATGACTATAAAAGTAAGTTTTGGGAAACAAATTGGGGAGAGAGTAAGGAAGGACTATGAGGTCATATCTTCTGTTTTGTGATCATCCATCCTCCATTGTTGTTAATGTCTGTGTCTCTCTTTTTCTTCTCTTCTTTCTCTTACTTTCCTTTCTTATCTCTAGCTCTCTTTCTCTCTCATGAATTATATCATATCATATATTTGATACAAACACATGTGATGGTAAGTGAGAGTGAATAAGGTGAAACTAGCTAGATTTTTGAGTTTTCATGAAATTTTAACTTATATGAGTGATAGAAAATAATGGAACTTATACGTACATGTAGGACAATTTAGATGGTTATCTAAGTTTTTGTTTTTGTTTTCTCTTGAGAATGTTAAATGTTAGTGTTATTTTTGTAGTTTTGGAAAATTATATATGAGCTAAGATTAGTTTAGAAGTGGTCAAAAGAAACATAGATTTGAAATTTCAACTGAATTTTCAAGATTTCAAATAGTCAATGAAACAAGGAGGTAATTAAGACAAATTAGCTTATGGGGACTCTTTTTTGTTATTCCTTAAAATTACTCTTTTTAAAATTAAAAATAACTAATCTCATTTCGAACTACATTACTCAAACTAGTAATCTCTAATTCGACACGCAATTTCCAAATACTTATTAGTAGAGAGTCCCACGTGATTACTTTCTTCTCCACCAAAACATAAAACATGTCAAGATTAAATGGTGTTTGAAAATTAAAAGATCAATTTTCTTAATCGTTTACAGTTGTCAACTCTCATGTCCTGAAATATATAATTCTCATGTCCAAAACAAGAAAAGCTAACAACGACTTCAAATTAAATCAGTCAATCAAAATTAGTCTTCATTTACCTACTAATTTCTTTTTATATATCCGATGGGTACTCTACGAAATCAGAGTTTCGTTTCTTTATTTATTTTCTTTTATAAGATTTTTGAGGTTTTTTCAGAGGTTGGAATTGAGCGCAAGATTAGGTTTTGGGTCTGTAAGATTTGTTGTCTTTGTTAAAGAATCTTTGATCACGTCATCACTCAGATATTATTTCTTTTTATTTTTCACTTGTATTTTTACTAATTTATTATAAAGTTTTGTTAGTTTCAGTTCTTGACTTCTGACAAGAAGGTTTTATGTCATAATGAATTAATTTGTAACCTATTTATAAATTCAAAAATGTCATCATATTACTACTTTTGACCATTTAATATTAGATTTCTCATTTGGTCAATACCCAATGTTCATATTACATATATAGAGACAAAAATTATAAGGATACTAAATTGTTCATATTTCTTGGAAGTAAAAAGATTAATGATCACTGAATAAATAGATTTGGCATAGAAGTATAGCATTGGAATTGCTTCAACATCTTTGGTGTAGATAGATTTATGCAATTTCTCTTTCTTTTTGAAGTATCTTTTTTTTTTCTAGAGAGAGAATAATGTTAGGGATTTTTATCATTTTCTCTCTCATTATGGGTACTGAGAGGAAAGTGAGATTTTTAGTACGGATCCAATAGTTTAAGAGTTTGGTCTGCCTTCTACGATCCAAAAAAATCTACGGTCATGATCTCTCCATCGAGAAGGTTGAGAGTTCAGACATCAAAGTCTATAATATGTCATTGTAATACGTATTTGTGTATATATATCTATGTACAAGTACATATACAGGAAACTCAAGAAAAAAGAATAAATGGTAAATTTAATTATATTCCAAATAAGGAAAGTATGGAACGTTGTGATGTTACTCGGACAAGTCATTTAGTTACATCCATCACGTTTAAATTTAATCCAATGGTTACAATTTTAATACTATCAAATGTCTATTGGATTTATACCCAATGTGTTAATGGGTTGTTGACACATGTCACATGTCTGAAACCCTAGACATGTTCAGACCAATCATGTCACTCTAATTTTGCCAGCATGGCAGTTGGCAGCCAATCACTAGCTCGATAAATTTAAGGTTTCAGAGGAATTTTAATTTATTTAGGGTTCATATTGTTTCATAAAATGATTCTTTATTTGTTACAACTTTAAGGAAATATTTTATTAACTATTTAATTGTTCCCTTTTCTTATATTACTTTTGTTTTTTCTTCACATCATGTGTCACATTAAGTTGCATTTCTTCTGACTCAAAAGAACCGATGTTTGCTTTTAAGGTTTCGTATTAGAATCACTTAACTGTGCAAGTGGTCGATTTGACCCTATCAATTTTATTTTTTATTACTTATCAAAATGCAGATTTAAGCGTAGATTAAGTTTAGAAAATAGGTAGTTAATAGGTCTAATTAACTTATTAATTCCTTTAAAAAAATTATTGCAGTGTAAAAGGGACTATTGAGAGGTACAAGAAGGCAATATCGGACAATTCTAACACCGGATCGGTGGCAGAAATTAATGCACAGGTAAGTGGTAACTTAATATTACACGAATGATTTTAATTAATATATGATGACATGACAACATTGTTCATTCTTTTACTCTTTTTTTTTTTGTTGTTGTTGTAGTATTATCAACAAGAATCAGCCAAATTGCGTCAACAAATAATCAGCATACAAAACTCCAACAGGTTAATTATCTAACTGACTTGAAATATTTGATTACTTGGTTGTTATTAACTATTTGATATATTAACATATGTTGATAAATCAATTAGGCAATTGATGGGTGAGACGATAGGGTCAATGTCTCCCAAAGAGCTCAGGAACTTGGAAGGCAGATTAGAGAGAAGTATTACCCGAATCCGATCCAAGAAGGTAATTCTATTTTTTTTATAAATGCTTCAATATAATATCAAATTAAATCTATATGCCTTGTTGCTAATTTTTGTTTAATTTTACAGAATGAGCTCTTATTTTCTGAAATCGACTACATGCAGAAAAGAGTAAGAAATAAATCTTAACTTAATTTCTATTCTTAATATGTTCTTATAATAATTTTGCTCATTTGCATTGCACCGATTAAGCAGGAAGTTGATTTGCATAACGATAACCAGATTCTTCGTGCAAAGGTAAAAGTACACATTATATATCAATTTCTATAATTTTCCCTATTGTTTCAATAAATATTATATGAAAACGATTAAAATGGTGAAAGTACTTGTAGATAAATAGTTTATGACATATATTTGTGTAATGTAGATAGCTGAAAATGAGAGGAACAATCCGAGTATAAGTCTAATGCCAGGAGGATCTAACTACGAGCAGCTTATGCCACCACCTCAAACGCAATCTCAACCGTTTGATTCACGGAATTATTTCCAAGTCGCGGCATTGCAACCTAACAATCACCATTACTCATCCGCGGGTCGCCAAGACCAAACCGCTCTCCAGTTAGTGTAAGGACACAAAATCTTGCTCCGATCAATCATTCTAGTCTTATATTATTAATCGGTCCATTTTGTAAAACTTGACAGCATGGATTTGGTCTTTTATGCTGTTTTGTAGGTAATATAGGCTGAAGGAAATGGCCGGGAGTGAATAAAAACCAGAATTGGGTTGAGCAAGCAATATAAAGCTAATGCATGTTATATATATATTTATCCCATGAATGTTGTATCAGTGAATTTTATGCTTATGTTGATGTGAAATTAATATCTTAAAGACATGTCATTAATGTGCTTAATTTGCTTCAAAACATCTATGTGTATAAGTGTACTATTAGTTCAATTGTTGTATTTAATTACCAATTCCTGCTCTATTAATGATTTTATTATAGAAAAGTCTCAATATGATAATGATATATATTCATGTGCTGAGTTCCATCCTCCTCCTCCTTCTCCCCATGTGGTACAGTTGCAAAATGTCGAAACATTCGTTCATTTTGTAGCTGCCTACCAGGAATACATTCACCACCCGGTCTCAATATCTCGCGTCTTGCTCGGTGAAAACACATACAAGAGTATTAACCATATTTTCTTTAAATGCACATACAATAGCTTATCTCTGCCTAGCTTCATTTCGTAAACCAAGAGCAAACATTATCGGATGGCTCCATACCTGTTCTCAATAAATCATGGTCATAATCAAGCTCATTTTCCTAGCCTCCGGTTACTAGATTTTGTATGGAACGCAACATCCATTTCCATCCAGGCCCGGTCCAACAATTTTTTTTGCAAGGGACAAGATATAGTTGTTATTGTTCAAGAACCTGACTCTTATGCACAAGCTTCCTCTTATCAGAATTCGCCATTTAAACCAACTTCAGTTTCTTTTTATATCCATTTACTAGAAAAGTGTTTGAACAATTAAAAGATTGATACATAGTAATAACTAATAAGAGAATCAGAGATCCAAATGAATTTAGTCATCTATAAGAAAGCAGAAATTTCATGTCATTATATAGAACCATGATACATAAACTCAACAAAACAAACAATTCTTCTGCAGCAAAAAGAAACAATCATCAAACACTTAAATAAGAAAAAGATTAAATCTGTCTCCCTCTCTTTTTCACTCTGTGTTTGCTTGGAGGAAATTTCATGAACTAGAGCCGAGCAAGCTGCTGGATATCATAAGGATGAGCATCAGAAGCAGATTCTCTCTGAAAAGATCGACTACCGATGACAACATTCGCAGCTTCTCCTGGATGAAACGCGTCCCAGAACACATACTCGTCCCTGTTAAGACATGGAGCTTGACCCGGAAGACAAGTTATCTGTCCATTGTTCCTCCCAACTCCACAACATCCCGCGTTTGTCACCCTAAACCCTAAACCATTAACAAGACGTTGATGAAACCATCAACAAAGTTTTCAGGCAACATTTGATAGAGTTTGTTTAAGAGGTGACTCTTACCATAGCGAGAAGGATTAGCTACCATGTCTTGGAAGATACCATAAGCATTAATGTAAGTGAACTTGGCCCCTGGTGTGTTTTGGTTGAAGTGATCAACCAGAGACACAAGCTTACTGTTGAAGATTCTGTTAGCGGAATTGATCCTTTCGTCACAAGTCACCCCGTCTCTGCTGTTTTGAGCCAGCTCATTTGGACTGCATCCTATTGCACCTATACCAACTAGCGCAAACTTCCTCGCTCCGTTGTTATACATTATCTACTCCATACAAAAATACAAAGATTCTTATCAAACACAGAGAAAACAGAGTATATATGAACAGCGGACAGAGGAAACAGAGTTTAAAGAAACAGAGAATATTAGCAAATAAATGAACGGACCCGGAGTTGCTCGGTGTAGCGGTTTATGAGGTCGTTGGCGTAGGCATCCGGGGAGTACTGGCTCCCGGTGGAGTAATAAACAGGCATAAAATAGTTATTGAGATAGTCGTTACTGCCTAACCCGATTGAGTAGATGCATTTACTTAGGTAATTAGCAGCTTCATTCTCGTCTCCGAGTATGTTCACAACTTGTGACACAGTGTTTACATGATTAGCTACTTGCCCTGCAAATGTTATTCTAGCTCCCTGAACCAAAAATGGAAAAAGATTTATGTTTCCTAGTTTTAAAAACTGAAGTCTAAATGATATCTCATGACATCAAACCAAAATTGTGTATTCTGTTTTAAGGACTAAATTACCAATTGTCGACCAGTTTCTTCTCGGATTCCGGCAGCTGCAGAAGCGTAGTTTACTCCTCTTAGGATATCTTCTCCCCTTGCTTCGGAATACGGTGTAATGTAGTCATCGAAACCAAGAAGCTCAGCTAAAACAGATAAAGTTAGTTCTTTTTCTTGATTACATGTTTTAGACCAAAGAACAGAATGTAAACAAAAGAAGGGTGTTGGTTAAAAGATTACTGATGACATCGACGGTGGTTTTTCCGTTGGAGAAGCGACCGGTTGGACCGTACTGGAAGTCGATACCGTAAGGGAAGTAATTAGCTCTTGCTAGAGAGGTAAGCCGATTGTTGTTTCCACTATCAACCAAAGAGTCACCGAATATGAAGTAACATGGTGCTATTGGATCACCCATAGCTATGTTCATAGCCATAGCTATAGCCATAGCCATCATCATTACACAAACTCTAGCCATCTCTACCCTTATCCGGAAAGAGAGAGAACGTGAAGAAGAAGAAGAGAGAGATTGGTCTGATAACGTGAAGAATGTAAATGGATGTATATAATAAAGGTCAGAAGAATATGGAGGGAATGACAAAACAAGTTTTGAGCTTTAGACAGTTGAAGAAGCATTAAATGTCACGCGGTGATAATGTTTATGTGTAGATATGTAAAGTAACTGTATAATTATGTGGAGACATAACGAGTGGGAGAGAATTGATAATACTCTGTTTTTTTACAGTGTTGGGACCAACTTGTGTGTCTAAACGACTAAACTGATCATTCTGTTATTATAGTTTACCAGAAAAAGTTGTCTTCAGAGGGAACCATATGTTTGGACATTTAAAGGATTAGAGATTTGAGATTTGAAACAAGGATTGAGATGGAGACACCGACTAAGTTACCCTTTAGCTTATTTAGATTAATTTGCTAGTGTGCCAAGGGATGAGACAGTTGGGTTTGTGATTGATGGCAAATTGTAAACAAATGATGAATTGTTAGGGCCAGTTGCATAATCTTGATCATGTGTCCTGTGTCCTGGGAAGTAATCGAACAGCTCAGATTGATTCTGGTTGGGTTCAAATTGACGATGAAGAATGATGTTGAGGTATGGATGCATGTATTAATGGAGGTAGATGGCAAAAATAACATTAAATGGCAAGAGGAAACACTATGTCATGAAGATGAACATCATGATTGACATAATGTGGTAGTTGGAAGTTCATAAATTCTGTGTCTTTTTGTTCATGCATCTTCTTCTTCTTCAGTGACACAGTAAGAAAATAATCACTTTGGGAATAAATTGTGAAGCATTTGTCCACAAAGATTCTACCTTTCTGTACTAAGTAGCCACCCAAAGGATATATAAGACGATTTTAAAATAGATTTGGTAAGTAATGATGTAGAGTGGACCAGTAGAAAAACTTATAAATGAATTTGTTGTTATAATGTGACTTTGAGGTTTGGAGTCAGTGACTCATAAATTTGAAGCATGATCTTGTGGGGTTTTGTGACAGAGCAAATAAGTTAAAGCAGCCATGCTGGATTCTTTTTCAAATAAAGAAACATTTCAAAAAATAGAACAGAAAAAATGATCATATCTACTACACTACCAACCACATGCAAGGAATTATGAACACTATAAAGCATGAGTGTCATTGAACATTTGACAATTCGTTTGTTTTCTCGAGAATAAAAGATAACTTTATAAATGGAGATTCATTTTACCATCTTCTTGATGAATTCACAAATTAGAAATTACAATCAAGGGTAAAAAACTTGGGGGTAACTTCTACATATACATGTGTGTGGTTGTGTGTGTTCATAAGAATGAAATCAACTATCTTCAGAGAAATATCTTTTGACTCTAACCCGCTCACCATTGAAGTAGATGTATTTGTATTCAGAGAGGTACCTTCTAAGGATCAGTTTTCGATTTTCTTCTTGGTTGAGTTCCCTGAAGGCTCGTGCCACTCTCCTCGCAGAGTCTTCGTCTGGGCTCACCTTCAGCTCTTCCATGTCTGCAAAGACCTAAAAGAGAACAACCGAAAGAAAATGTATCTTAGAACCACGTCATACTTCTTGCAGAGAGGTGTAGAGTATCTTGAGGAGTATCTTAAGTGTAAGATCAAGATAAATTCTCGAGGGAAGAAAGAACCTTGTTTTACCTCGATAACCTTATCGTGAAGGTCATGGTGAGCATACAACGCTATCATCCTAGCGAACAAGCGTCTTGGGATGGATCGTGTATGTGTGTGCAGAATCATGTTCCATAAGGACTCTGCCTCATCAGCCCTTTCGTCCATATCAAATGCCAATAAGAGGATATCGTATGTTCCCATTGTAGCACCTTGCCCTTTGCTTAACATCCACTTAGCCAACTGAGTTTGTCACTAAACCAATCAACTCAGGACACCATATTTAGCAAAACTTTACACTTGACATAGGAAGCCGTATTACTTACTTGAATCACACGATGCCACTGACTTCTCTTTCTTAAGATTTGCAACGCCTTAGCTGCAGCAATAATGGGAAATTCAACCTCCCAAGCTACCCATTTATTCAAAGCTCCATAAACAGCCTCTTTTTCATTTGGGAGTCCAGAGAGCTACATATCAACAAGGACTACTTTATCATCGTTTCACTTATGAAAACATATGTTTTAACAGAACTTTTCCTCACTTACCATTCGAACAAGATTAAGTGCTTTCTGTCCAGACCCAGCAGAGTCATTCTTCTTCCACAAGTGATGCTCTTTCTTCCCCACTTTCTTTATTTCCTTGCTACAATATCAACATTCAACACAAAAACTTACTGGTGAATCAAACAGAAAAAAACAATGTCAAATGATTACTCAAGAAAGATATGCAACCAAACATAAGTTAATTTACATATATTATATATATAACTTGAAATGTAACAAACAACAAACCTGTTCACAGTGGCAACATAACCTCTGTCCAATTTCCCAGCTTCCTTCTCTGAGAACTTCAAAACAATATCACCATTATGACATGTTGTAATTCATTTCACAAGCTATATAGCCATTAAACAGAAAGTAACTACAAAAACATTTTTTTTTTACCTTTGATCTGATGCAAAAGCCAAACCTTTTCGTCTTCAACGAGGAGTAACTTCCGCAACGTGGAGATTGAAGCAAAGAAAAGCATATAAATTCTTGAGATTTCTGCAATTTGAAGAATTCACATCTGAATACATATATACAATCTTATCTCAAGACTGAAATATTTGATGGAGAGAATAAAGTAACTCACTGATAAGCCTTGCAATGGGAATATCCCTTGAGTTGGATTCAAGTTACAGAGCGCCATTACTTTCACTTCCAGTAACACAACGAAGAACTGAATTTGAATTTTATGAAATGGTAAATTTTTGAAACTGGAGTTGTTGAAGATAAGGGATAAAGGTGATACCTTTACTCAAAACAGAGCAGATTTGGAAGTAATACGATGCAGCAAGAACAAAAACACATTCAGAGTTTCACAGAATCAATCGAGTAATAATTGCTAGAGAGAGATTGCACGATGATCGATTGAGTTTGAGAGAGAAGAATCGAGTTTAGGGATTTCTTAGTAAACCGAGGAAAATTGGTTTAGCCAATTACAGAACCGATCAATAACCGAATGAATTTAGTGTCACTGTCAGTTTGTAATGGGTTAGTGCCTAGTGGTGGAGTCTAGAACGTGAATATATTAATGGGCCTTTTTAGACAAATCTAGCCCAACAGAGAGAAACGAGTTATTGAAAGTTCTGCCATACTTGATTTTTGATTGTCAAGTACTCAAATAGCATAACTTTTCTTTCTTTATGTATATGATTGAGTTATTAGTACTTGATTATTTAGTTAAAATTTCATTTACTATCTCAAACTTTTCTAACTTCTCTTAATCACGATTATTAGCAAATTGGTTTCCATGTCGGTAAGTTTATGAAAAAAGGTTGAATAGATAATTAGAAAAATAATTAGCACGACCAAGAAAAAACCTCTTAGGCAACATCAACGTCGATGTAATTAAGAAGGTCCCATACAAATTGATATTGAACTAATCAAGAAAAGGAAAACCTTATCTCTATTTCCACCTATCGTACCCAATCAAATGTCTGTCTTAATATCATCTAAACTCATTCGGATATAATCCAAGTTGCCTTGAGTCCCTGACAATCGCTATGATTCATGCATGTTACGACTAAAGAAAAAAAGCTTTAGGAAAAGGAGAGTATAAACGTATAATGCCGTTAACGGCTGTTAAGTCGCACATTCGAATTGTCTAACAATTCAAATGAAATACTTTTAGACTAAATCTACTTAAATGAAATATTTTTATTCCAACAAAAAACACTTTAAGTACTAAATAGCCAAATAAAAAGTGGATGAATATTTTTTTGGGATTTTTTCCTTGTGATATAGATAAAGAGATGGTTTCAAAATTATGACTAATTTAGCAAAAAAATATAAGAGACATGGAACCCAACAAAATATCAAGAAATTATTGGAGAGTAAAAATATGCTTGCGAAAACCATGTGTACATAGAAGTTAATTTTCTCTGGAAATGATCAAATGGACCACTAAGAGTAGGAACCACACTTGTCCAAAGGTACCCAAAATTTTGGCTAAGTCATTGTCTTTAGCACAAAACTATGCATCTATGATTACCCCAATTCGTCCTCTGTCTAATTCATTCGACTCTATCTGTCTACCTCTTTGTCCATTTTCATTGTCCCTCTTCAATTTAATTATATCTAGCTAGTAGGATATGCACGAATTTCAGTTTCACCGAATTGTTCCAACACTGAACTATATCTTATTTAAGGCCGAACTGTTTCAACATTGAGCTATATTAATTAAATGTATGAGCGATGATGTATTTATAGTACTTTTTTTTTTGCTTTGATCACATAAAAACACAACACATCATTATTAATACAAAATTTCGTGTCATTACAACATACATCGTTAGAAACGAAAATGGTCACGCTGGGCTAAATATTGAGTACTAGATTTTAACTCGCGCTATACCGCGGGACGATTTATTTTTTTTAAGTAATATATATTAAAACTTGCAAATTTTATTTTTATAAAATATTGATATTTTACAGTTTATAATTGTTATTAAGTATCGTTATACCACGAATCCATGAGACAATTGTTAAAAAACTAAAGTTTTAACCCCTATTAAAACATCATATTAATAATATTTTAATATTTTATAAATATTGATTCAAATACATCCATCATATAACCCAATTCCAAAATAAAACCCGTTCTGTAATTTCTTTACCCGTCCCGTGATTTTTTTTTCAAAGTAGTAATTTTTAAAATTGAAGAATTATTTTTTATATATAAAAATTTTGCAAATTGTATCATTCTCTAATATATTTAAATTTTATAGTTTAATTTTATATATAGTAACATTATACATACCACATAACATTTTTGGTT
>Ga0041059_1000465_pt1 | contig 30482 bp, 19 predicted proteins | sample AraColnosormetaG_FD_56232 | JGI IMG/M metagenome (GOLD analysis project Ga0041059, IMG submission 56232) | Arabidopsis roots microbial communities from North Carolina, USA - Col MF nosort | ecosystem: Host-associated > Plants > Roots > Unclassified | place: USA: North Carolina | collected...
GAAATACCGGGCTTTCATGACACGTGCAAACAGGGAGTTTGGATATTGTATGAGACGCCATGCTTGCTTGGCAAGTAAAGCATCATTAAATTTTGCGAGATATCATGTTATAATTCTCGTAAATATCTTAGTAATTATAAATATACAGTTTTATGTCAATGATTAAAATTCACTCTTAAAACGTAAGCGTATACAACTATGAATGTATCTTAGTGTATGCTTGACCCTTGAGGTATCTTTTAAGTCAAACACTCAAACTAAAACCTTGAATCTTACGTTATTTGTGGATGGTTCAAACAATATGTTTTGCAAAAAATAATATTCTTTAATTGGAAAGTAAAATGATTAAATGAAAAGGTCAATATGGATCGCGTCACCCATGTCAACAAAATTATGGATGTTTGACACTTGCCTGCTTTTAAAAGAATTTAGTAAGTTTCTACGAGAGATTTCTATGATTTCTAAACACAAAACACAAACAAAATCTCTTTCGTTTTTACTAAATTTCCATCCCTCCTTTATCAGATTTGAAAGATATGCACACACATATGTTGTATTTTCATATTGAACGAATGTGAGATTCCCGTCTTAGCTATTCGTGTTCCTACAACTTTTTTGCATTACATATATAATATAACTATGTTTTAAAATAAATGCTAGAAACAGTGTTAGAGACTAATCAAACGGTGATTAGTCTATGTTTATATAGTCTAAAACTGTTTTGACCTAAAATGTTTAATTAGAGCTATACACGATTTAAGGTGATGTAAACAAACAGTATATATGTAATATAACATAATATTATTAGTAAATGAACATCATTACAAACAAGAGATATATGTAATAAATTAAATTTGTATAAGTTGTAAGATAAACCAGTAATCATATTTTGTAAGAAAATTTTGATTTTGGTAGAATTTGGGCAACAACAAAAAAGTGTTTATAGTAGTATTTGATCACATCATTACTTAAATCCAATCCCATCCATACACCTACTAAATTAACTATAGTTAAATTACTTATTTGTAAATAAATGATCATCATTGATACGTAAGATAGTCAGAAACTAAAATCTTCGATAATGATATAATGGACTAATAGAATCATATTTTTTCAACCACGTGTAAACTATGTATATATAACTTTTTTTGTCAACAATTTGTTACAGATAGCTTATACATCGAAGATATAGCCTATCCATATTCATATGTGGATGCGAGTTTATTAAATGATTTTAAATTAGTGATAAAATCTTCTCATTAAAGTCAAATCAACTTTTAATATTCACAAGGCATAATAATATCAAAATCTACATATACATTTTTGCAACACCTTTATAAAATAAATCCTCAAGTTGAGATTTATTTACAACCCAATGCCATTGGCATTTAATGTTTTAACAAATGTATTCTCAAATTTAAATATAAATCAATTTTGTTTCTAAAATTTAAAAAACTAAAAGAAAAATCACAAAAATTATTTAAATCTTTTCAAATCTACACTAAAATATATAACACACTTACATTCCTTTTAAGGGGATCAATTAGCATTAATCACCTTGATTTTTTCGTTTTAAATCATTTACTTTTAGTTAATAAAAAGAATTAAATCTCATATTACTTTAATATTTTCATAAAAAAATTAAGTACGCCACATTAATATTATACTTATAAAAAATTAAAATAACATAAGACGAGTTATATAGCGGGACGGGTTTGGATTGATATAATACAGGTTGAATCTCTATTTATTATTTAATCAATTTTTTTTATTTACAACATTAATATAAAATTTTTAGAATTTAATACTAAATTTTTAAGACCGTAAAATTTAATATTATTATATATGTGAAAAATATTTGCCCCATAGTATACCACGGGTTAAATCCTAGTAGCAGTACATTTTTGCTGACATATATATTGTTTCCTCGAGACTTATATACTATCACATAAGTCGTCAAATTTGAAACCCAACAACAACAGCCCTGACATAGTAGAGCTATTTTATTTACAAAATAGACTATTTTTTTTTTTTGTTTTATCAGTAATCGAGAGATTAATCTTAAACCATTTTATTACCAAGAAATGGTACACCAAAACATGCGTCAAACCAACATATATTTCTGCATTTTGTTTGTTTGTCTCTGCCAATGAGTCTAAGAAACGACAAGGAAGTTTCATATACATAAATAATATTGGTACACGATATTTGTGGTTGGATAAAAACAAAAGATTCGTGGTTAGATTCTTTGATCATCTAACCAAATCAAAACCATATACTGTCTATATATATGTGACAAGATTGATTGTCTGAGCTAGCGCTTATGGTGTACTGCTAGTTAGATCTAGGGCAAGAAGTAAATTCGTTTTTTCAACCGACGAGGCAGCGTAGATCTTTTACTCTTGAAACTTTTTGGTGCATATTCTCATGCATGCCTTTGATTGGTGTGTTGCCATTGAACTTTTACATAATCTTCCAGAAATGTTTACTGTTGTTCTTTGATGTTTGGTCCGTACACGTAACTTTAGGAGTCACGATCATGACTCACGACAAAGTACGCCCGTTTGAAAAAGTGAACAAAGCAATAATTAAAAGATTTATTCAAATTGATATTCCAATTAAAAGTTGAATTAGGCTTCGATATAACATCATGCATTAAATAATATAGCGATTCCAAATTCAAATGAACAATATAAGCATTTTTGTTTTTGAACAATATAAGCATTAGTTCATATGCAATAACTTTTATATCTAGGGTATCCAAAACAATGTGACATGGCATACTAATCTTGATAACACAAATAAATAATTAAAGTATGGATTCTATAAAAATATTTGTTTGGAATATAACACTCCACGATAAACAAAATCTATATGAAAGAAACCACATTACGAGTTAGCACCGCGTAAACATTGTCTAATCCTTCCACCGACTAACATTCTATTCATGTCGATGTAACATTCCATTAAACATAACACTCATAAATATATCGATGCGTGAGTCTACTTCACCATTTACGAAAGTTTTATTTTTCCGCATAACAGTTTAAAGACAGATGATGATACTTGATCCATGTTAAAGATACTTGTTTATGCCAAATTAAGTTTCATAGTATTCGATGAAATTTTAGTCATACCAAATAGCAAAATTTTACCCTTTTTCTTTAGTCTCAAATATGTCATTTTTTTTGTAACAAATAACGGAATTTTCGTCTACTTTTGGTTACTCTTTTCGAAAATACCATAGTCGAATGTTGGTAGTTGCCAGCTGCCTAGTTGCTAGCCAAAGAGCAACCTAAAAGTCTTATAATTACAAAAAAGCAAAGGAATTGAAAGACCGCATAGCGCAGTGGATTAGCGCGTTTGACTTCGGATCAAAAGGTCGTGGGTTCGACTCCCACTGTGGTCGTTTTCCTTTTTGTTGTAATATTTGAATGTTTGCTTTTGTTATTTGGTGGGGATGCCATTCACAAACCGACGAAAAAGACATGATAGTCGTAAACGATGTGCCATGGTTCTGATTTCCCACACTTGTTCAGTTCAAACCTAAATGTTTGTCTTTTGTTTAAAGTTTTAACAAATTCCTTTGTAATCACACATTTTTGATAGAAGCTGAATGTCTAAATAGAGCAACGAAAGTCTTGGGAAAAAAATGAATTAGGACCAAAGTTCCTTGGGAAATGACAGTAATGAACAAGTTATTATCCTCAGTTATCTCTTACGTTCAGGTCAGATTATTGCTGATGAGTTATAAATTTCAATGAGCTCAACAAAACAAAAAAACATGAAAAGATAGAAGCAAAAGATCATCAATGAGAACCAAAATCCAAGTATCTGAAACTGTTTGAGACGATAACACAAGTGAAGAACAAGAACAAGTTTCCATCAAAAACAAAAGCTGAAACAGTGTTTCTAGCAGCTAAAACTTAAACTTTGATAGCGTACTTCCTTATTGGGAAATACATCTCCTTCTTCTTCTCACGCTCTGTCTTCAACGAGGCCTGCAAATGCCAAGAACAATATAACGACATCAGCATTTGCAATGATCTATTTATAGGCATCAAAATTACATCAATAGAGACAAATGATTGTGATTTTGATTTAACGAAATAGACAGACCTGGTGTTTGGTGAGGCGTCTACGAATAGCACGGGTCTTCTTGGGACGGAGATCAAGAGGAAGCAACTTCTTGTTCTTGTATGCTTCTCTTAGAGCAGACTTCTGCTTCTGAGAAGACACTGTCAAAACCTGAGCTATGGATTTACGCACGACCTTGCTGCATATATCACAAACACAACACAATTTCAGATTGAAATCCAAACCAGGAAATGTAAAAACAAACAAAAAATCACATTCTCGACAAGACACTTGATGAAATCAAGATACGAGTTCATTGATACATCAAACTTAAGAATAGTAAAACTAAAGGATTCCATTATCTAACTTAGCAAAGCTATAAACAATTAAGAATCCTATACATTCCAAAATCGAGAAATGTTCAAGGTAAAAACGAAATCTAAAGTTTGTCGACAATACGTACATTTTAGAGAGCTTGTTTGGAGCACCTCCGGTGACTTTAGCGACACGGAGGAGAGCGAGCTCAGCTTTGAGTTCCTTCAGCTGGTTTTGAAGATCGCTCTTCGACTTCTCCCTCAATTCGTGAACCTTAATCCTCGCTACAAAACAGAACCAAACAAATATTAATTAGACGTAATTCTCCGATGAAAACGAAACAGATTAGAAGACATTTAGGGATTAGCCATTGCCATACCCATTGTGAGCTTCACTTGTGTTCAACTTCTGCGCCGCTGCTTGCTCTTCTTTTAGCTCCGAGAATCAGAAACCCTAATAACGGAGGAGTGGTCATTTATATATGACGAGTCTCCTTATTGGGTGGTATAAAGCTCATTATTCATACCCAATAGCTTAACTTAAGAGAAATACTTAATGGGCCTTAGCCCATGTATTATCACTTTCATTACGAGAAGCCTAAAGCAAATAAACGCACGTGACCTTTATGGTTTCAGTCACATTGCATCATCTAATTTCATCTTGTCTTTATTATCACAATGAAGCTTCCGCTTCTCAAATGACAAATACTCACCCAATCTTTGTACAAAGTGTTAAAATCACAAACAAAAATCAATAGAGAGTTTTGAACTTTTTCAATTTCCACCATACTTAGCCAAACTTATTAAACAAAGAAGCCATGGAAAGCCTAGCAAATGTAGATAAATAGCAGTAGACATTATCGTAAGCTACGATGACTCTCCATTCATTTGAGTTCGTGGTCCTCGCGGCAGTCTCTCTAGACGGGTGATTCCTTGGTATAACCCTAGCAACATGCTCAAATTGCTTCGCAGCTTCCTCTCCCTTATTCATCAATGTATACACGACTCCTTGAAACAAATATATAGTGAAATCATTTGGATCTTCCTTCACTAGCTCTTCACAAATCCGAATTGCTTCAACTGATTTTCCTTCAATAAACCTAATCTGTGCGATCAACATTCTGAAACCGAGAATCTCTTTCGTCTTCTTCTCCTTCTTGCATCTTCGAATCACTTTGTTGATCCTCTTCTCTATCTCTGTTAATTTAGGTTTAGAGTTGTAATACTCCATCACCAAGTAATGATAAGCATCGACGCGTATCGGATCCTTTTCGAGAATCTCCTCGAAAGCTTCGATTGCTGATTCACTTTTCCCGTGGTATGAGAGAATCCGAGCCTTCATAGCCGGCCATTTTCGTTCATATGGCTCGATCTCGATCAGACGGTCCAGAAATACAATCGCCTGCTCATGTTTATCGGACTTAAATTTGATTTCCGTCAGCAATGATAAAGCATTCACATCGTTTGATTGTGTCTCGAGGTGCTTCTCGAGTGTCGTCTCTACCACAGCAACTGGAGTCATCGCGGCGCGTTTGTTGACGAAGTAAAACGATGCTGAGAACAGAGCTGCGGCTGCGGTGAGGCTGATGAAGGTGGTTTTAAGCAGTGAAGGTTTATGATTTGACGCCGACGAAGATGATGAAGCTCTTATGACGGGAAATCTGATTGGTGTTGACTTTGCTTGGTCTCTGAATAAAAGAGGAAACGAGAGTTTTGAAGGAGATTTTCGCTCGACGAGGTTGATCTGAAGGTTAAGTTTTGTTCTAGAGAATTGAAACGTCGCCGGAGACGCCATTTTTGCTTCTGAGAAATCCCAATAACTAAGTCAACGCTGAAATGGAAAGAGAAGAACAGAGCAGATTAAAGAAGAGCAGAGCAAATAAGTTGGAAATCGACGAAATTTTTTAAAAAGGATGCCGTCTTGTAAAAGGCCAAGGCCCATTAGATGAGCCCACGATTAGTTCGGTTCCTCTCGTGAATTCAACCGTAGATTATCTTGTATCAACGCACGTGATAACGCCACGTAGACGATCCGTGAGATTGATCAAAAACCAATCATGTTCGTATCAGCACCTCTATATATATCTCGGTATCACTCGGAGAGCGATCATTAATCGTCAATTTACAACTAGTCGCGAAATCCGAATTTTATCCAAAGCAATGGCACCGAAGGCAGAGAAGAAACCGTCGGAGAAAGCACCAAAGGCAGATAAGAAGATCACGAAAGAAGGAGGAAGCGAGAGGAAGAAGAAGACTAAGAAGAGCACAGAGACGTACAAGATCTACCTATTCAAGGTGTTGAAACAAGTTCATCCTGATATCGGGATCTCTGGAAAAGCCATGGGAATCATGAACAGTTTCATCAACGACACCTTCGAGAAAATTGCTCTGGAATCGTCGCGATTGGCTAGGTATAACAAGAAACCGACGATCACGTCCCGGGAAATCCAAACCGCCGTAAGGCTCGTGTTGCCTGGTGAATTAGCGAAGCACGCTGTTTCTGAGGGTACCAAAGCCGTCACCAAATTCACCAGTTCTTAGATTAGGTTCTTTTTTTCTCTTCGATTTTATTTTCGGTTAATATGTTCACCAGTTGATTTCAAAGATATAATTTTCGGCAGTCTCTTCGATATTTTCTATGATTGATTTTACGTTATGATGCTATTGAAATTAGGGTTTACAAATCTTTGGGTATAATAAATACAAAATTGTAAAGGATCTCGTTTCTTCCTCAGTTTCCCCGGGAAATAAACGGAAATTATAAATCTTGAGATTCTTTAATTGGCCCAGCCCAACAAACACCAATCTCAATTTAGTCTGAACCGATATAAATTGAAATTAGAAATACCGTACCAAAATAAACCGAACCGCAATCATCACCGGTCTTGGAAGTTCCAAATCTCTGAAACGGTAGGCATCGATCTCTCTCTCTACAGAGTTTGACTTTCACTCTCTCCGTGGAGCACCGCTCATCTTTCCCGGAGCTGTAGTCAGTGAGGTGACCGGACTAAATCTCCGCCATGGAATCTCGAAACGACGAGGAGGCGCCGTTGATCTCTGCCTCTGGTGAGGATCGGAAAGTCAGAGCTGGAAAGTGCTACACAAGGGATGTTCATATCCTCAGCATCTCCTTTCTGCTAATCTTCCTCGCTTACGGTGCTGCTCAGAACCTCGAAACTACCGTAAATAAGGTGCTCTACCGTTAAATTATACTGTCATTTTGTATTGATGGATCTTAAGAGAGAGGAATATGAATTTAGGAGCAGGACATGTTAGACTGTGTGTGTGTGTTGTGATATTTGAGTTGTTTTGATTACTTCAGGATTTGGGAACAATCTCTCTGGGGATATTGTATGTGTCCTTCATGTTTTGCTCCATGGTTGCATCTTTGGTTGTCCGGTTAATGGGATCAAAGAATGCTCTGGTTTTAGGAACTACTGGGTATTGGCTCTTTGTTGCTGCTAATCTGAAGCCATCATGGTATTATCATATGTTCTCTTGCTTCTTTTGGCCACCTGTCTCCATCTATTTGAATCTTTTAGTCTTTAACACTTTTTGTCTTGATATATGGTTATTGGTTCTAGGTTTACTATGGTACCAGCCTCTTTATACCTTGGATTTGCAGCTTCAATAATATGGGTTGGTCAGGTGACACTACATGCTCTTGTTTTCTCTTAATGTTATTTATGCGGATATATAGTGGATTTCATGACCTTAAATTACATTGTATTGACTGCATTAGGGAACATACCTTACATCAATTGCGAGAAGCCATGCTACAGATCATGGCCTGCATGAAGGTTCGGTAATAGGTGTCTTCAATGGGGAATTTTGGGCTATGTTTGCCTGCCACCAGGTGCATGTTTCTTTTATTATGCTTTCTTAATGCTCTTTCTTCTTTGGTTACCTCAGAATCTTGTATGCACTTACTCTTAATTCTTCTTGTGACACATTTCATGTCAATCTTTTTGTAGCTGTTTGGGAATCTCATCACACTTGCATTACTGAAAGATGGAAAGGTACTAACTTTTCTTTATCGTTGACAGCAATCTCATGTATTAGAGTTATTAGTATTGACTACTGTTTAATGAAGTGATCATTCCTAAAGTTGGAGTATTGAATAGCAGATCATGCTACACATTCTCAGTGATGAATTATATATACCTCCTTCTAGTTGGGTATCCCCACCATTGTTTTCTTCTTGTTGACATGACTGTAGGAAGGAAGCACCAGTGGCACTACCTTATTGATGTTGGTGTTTCTCTTCAGTATGACATTAGGAACAATACTTATGTTCTTCATTCGGAAAATTGATGGAGAAGATGGAAAAGGACCTGTGGGTTCTCCTGTGGGCTTAGTTGATTCCTTGGCATCTCTTCCAAGGATGATAATTACTCCTTTGCTCGACATACGGATGCTACTGATTGTCCCACTCCTTGCATATTCAGGATTGCAACAAGCATTTGTTTGGTATGTCTCTCAACAAACTGGATATACATTCCCCGTTTTCCCTTTTATTCTCACAAGGATATCCTTAAATGATTAGGATTTATTGCGATCAAAGTTATTATCGGTCAGGCCCTAGATAACGTACATAAAGTTCATTGTGGTGGTTGGAGTCTCAGGATCTTAGCAGTGAATAGTTGTTTCCAATCTATACATAAGTTTTCATTTCTTGTCAGCGAAATCAGCAAAAGTTTGTTATTTTTTTTGTAAGATATACTGATATAAATCTTCATTATTCTTACAAGTTACATTTTCCACTCTATAGGGCTGAGTTTACAAAGGAAATTGTTACGCCGGCGATTGGTGTCTCAGGTGTTGGTGGGGCGATGGCAGTCTACGGAGCTCTTGATGCAGTTGTAAGTTAAAAGGAAACGTAAAAAATCATCCTTTTTTACTCTCGTGTTTTTTTTATGTGGTTAATCCTTATTTTTCCTGCTGTAAAATCATTCTAGTGTTCAATGACTGCTGGAAGGTTTACCTCTGGTTTGTCATCGATCACCTTCATAGTTTCTGGTGGAGCTGTTGCTCAAGCTTCTGTGTTTCTCTGGCTTCTTCTCGGGTACAGGTTTGATACTTCTACACCCTATTTTCATTCAAACCATTAGCAACTTCACAAATAGAGACATATCGAGTCTAGAAGTCCTTGTGTTTCTGAATTCATGAAATGATTTCCTCATAAAGCTTCATTATGGGTATTGGTATGTATTAGTGGCATTGATCAAGCAACTTCCTTTGGTAGTATCCCGATTTCTTTGTCATATTTGTGAAACTATGCAAGTTCTGAAGAGAATTAGGAATTGCGGGCACCTGACAACCTATAAGTGTTTCTGAAGAATCTAAGCTATGGTGATATGGTGATGCAGGCAAACTAGCGGAGTACTTGGCACAGCTTACCCACTTATAATGGCGGCCATATTAGGAATTGGTGATGGAATATTAAATACTCAAATCAGTGCTCTTCTCGCATTACTCTTCAAACATGACACGGTTAATATTATCAAAATATTATTATTGTTATTCTCTCAACTGACAAATCCTCTAAACGGTCTCCTATGTTTGTACTTGTGAAAACAGGAAGGAGCATTTGCGCAGCTAAAAGTATGGCAGAGCGCAGCAATAGCGATAGTGTTCTTCCTAAGCCCGTACATATCACTGCAAGCAATGCTCATAGTGATGCTGGTTATGGTCTGTGTTTCACTCTTCTCTTTCCTGTTTTTAGCTCTTAAGGTAGAGAATGTATTTACCCACGACGAATAACTCTTTGATCTGTTCACATTCGGGGAGATCACAAGTGTGAAAAGCTTAAAACAGTATTGTCTATTCAATTGTAAAGAACAAAAATGGTCGTTTTGTATAATAATTAATGTCTCTGGAAGTTCCTTATAATTGAGACTTGGGAAGTATGCAACTTTTCAATTTTTCAGTCTTTCCTTTATTCATGTCCTGGATATGACATTTGTAGCAAACCGATATTGACCAAATTAAACCACAAGAACCAAATCTAATAGATGTGAATTTCTCGGTTAAATTAACTAGAAACGTCGTCGTTTGGAGCTAGCTTTTACTTTATTTTTGTAAAACATGTGTTTCATTCAGAGAGACTTCACAGTTGAAGAAACACATTTCACGAGTTCCCTGCTCTTCCAGAATTCTCTATCACGAAATTCTCTGCGCTTTCGAAGGTAAATAATCGGTGATTTCTTTAGGATCTTTTTTTATATACCTTCATATTTTCGAATTCAAATTCTGGTTCTTAGGCATAATTTAGTCCCCGAGGTTTACACTGTGATCTGAGCAAAGCCTTTGTTTCATCTCACAGGTATCAGATTCAACCAATGTCGTGGTTTGGTTATCTTATGAATCAATATTATTTTTATTAACACGTATTGTTCTTACTAGATTTCGTGTTCCAGATCAGGTCTTGTTTGTAGAAGAAATATATATTGAATTTGTAATCAAAATCATGGATTCATTATAATGTATGACCGTAATCGTTGCTACCAATTTTGATAATGATTCGGATATCCTCTAGATCTAGCTGAGATTTTGGAGTGATTTCTACAAGATATAGCTGAGAATGTAGTAGATGTGAACATTTTTGTGAATATCTGATTCGTTTAATCTTCAGACTTCACTTGCTAAGCTTAGCTCTTTGTTCTAATATTCTCTCCAATGGTTATTGTGTTACAGATGTTTGACGATCAAGATCTGGGATTCTTTGCCAATTTCCTGGGAATCTTCATTTTCATACTGGTGATTGCCTACCATTTCGTCATGGCTGACCCTAAATTCGAATAGAAATGAGGTTCAGAATCATTGTTGGTTTCTACAATGTTATGTCAGACTCAACATGTCATTCAGATTCGATACTTGAAGATGTTTTTTTGTAGCTCTTAAGGAAGATGTTTAAGCTTTTGTAATACTTGGTTTTAGCTGCAGAAATCTTTTTTTTTTGTAGTGCTGTTATTCATATACTTTGATAATTCGCTATAAAAGGCTTGTTTCTATAGCAATTTCCGGGTCTTGCATGTTAAATTATGAGCGGATTTGTTATCTGATAGGTTGGTGAAAGCTTTGCTGTATATTTTTGTTTGGATTTACATGTTCATTGATACAAGACCAATCACGAGTCCGTGTATCTGTTAGAGCTAGAGCTAGATGAACTCCAGTTAATAATGAGAATTGTTCTGTTTGCAGCGTTTCTATGTTTTGTTGCTCTAGAGAAACAATTTGCTTCGTTTTTGCTCTTTTTTAGATTAATTTTGTACACCAAACGTTTCTTACAAAATGGTTTGTGCTATAGGTACTAACATCCTCTAGAATTCTTCCAAAATCAAGTTGTATGGGTTATTTCTGTCATAATACATATTGTTTCCTGCATTAATCTGCTAATGCAGAACCCTAGACTGCTCAGACATAGGGCAGTTTCACTCTTGAACGCATCGTCTGCTGTGTTACAACTTATCTTGTCTGTTGCTTCCTTCAGTAGCATGACGAAAGAAACCGAAAACCTCTCCACATCAGCCTGGCTTGGACCCAGCTCCATGTATGAGTAGTTGTCGTTTGATGTTGTTCCTGCTTCAACATCATGGCAGATCTTTCTCTTCTGCAACTCCTTTTGGAGTCTTGCTTGAGACTTGGTTTGAGAAATCTCTTTTAAGCATTTCACCGAAGGGTGAAGCTTTTCTTGGAAGGCTCTAAGCTCATGAGTGATGTTGTCCCAAGGAAATGCAAGTGTTGGTTGAACTCCAGATAGATTTTTGAGGCCATCACAAACATAGAGACAAAGATCAGATATCTTCGAGAAAGAGCCCAAAAGCCTGTTGTAACTGTCCGTGTTGAGCCGGCGGAGGAACGGAATCTTAGGCTCTGTTAAGGCTTCTGCTGCAAACCTCTCTAATGCTTCAACATGAGATTTGAGTTTTACCTGACTTTTTCTCAAATCTGCAACCACTTTCTGGTTCTTCTGCTCAGAACAAAGAACGAGTGATTGGATGCAATCTAAGAGGGCATCGAGACAGTGTGAAATTTCGGTTCTTGCAAGCGTTGCTGCTCTCGCAGGGGTGACAAGAATCTCCCCGAAGACAAAACAGAGCAACCCGATCGAAGCTTCAACGATGCGAGCGATTGCAAATTCAGTTGGAGCTCCATAATTTCTCCTCCCAAGTATCAACAGTGCAGCAATTGCAGCCGTAACTCCTCCAGGCTGGCCATAGACTTTGCTGTGCCTCATGAAGACGGCGAGGATTATCCAAGGGAGAAGAGGTAAGAACCTGAATTCTTCTAGTCTTTGGAAAACAGAACAACATATTAGACCGTAGACTGATCCCATGGCTGTCCCTTGTAGACGAGAATTTGCTACTGTTAGTGTTGCTTGCCTACCGCTTACAAGGCTAATGGCTACAGTTAGACCCGACCAATACCCGTTATTTTTATTATACAGTATACCAAACAGCACCGCAAGGCCAAGAGAAATTGAGCACTTGAATGCAAAAACAAACCTTTCTCTGGCCATCCAGACACAGAGAATGTCCCAAAACTTTCTGGCCATGGACAACCCTTCGTTTGCTGGATGAATTTCTTCCTCCGTGGTCCTTCCATTTACGGATTTACTGTCTTGTCTCAAAGATAAGAAATCACCTCTGAAGAGTTCTACGCAGTACCGGAAGAAGCAAACCGGTAAAGCTGCAGTAGACAGAGACTCAGCCTCATGATGCCACCCTAGACTATCTTGGGACTTGAGAGTAGATTCTGACCGTGGAGCAATATGTGTCCTGGGACCTTCTAAAAGACGAGTCAGTTCGTCGCGGCTCATGCCTTGAGGAAAGGAACTGCAAGAGCCCAAAGCCAGCTCCAATCCCCTCAACAGAAAATCTGTTGCATGCAGTTTCTCTGCAGGATCCAACTTCTGCTTCCTGCTCAAGAATCTTGTATCTGGTCTCTCCCATGATATACGCTCCTGTTGCCAAAGAATTGATTAGTCAGAAACAGATAATTAGTCCCACAAGACGGGTCAAAACAAAAGAGTTACAGTTATATAACAGATGATATTTCAGTGATTATGCTTAATTTTGTTTAGACAGTTGGCTTACATGGTGGATTTTGATGTTCTTGAGTGTGTTTTTAGCTGCTGCAGACAATGAAGCAGCCCGTGCGATCAAAACCTGAGCTGTGGTGTTGTCTCGTGCCATCATGATCTCCACAAACATATTCAACCTCTCAAGAGCATTTTCAGCATATAATTTGCAACCCTTACTCATCTGCAAACCATTTAAAACCCAAGGTAAGTATTTTGTGACCATCTCATCGTCGTGGAAAAACAAAAAAAAAACTCAAGACTCACCTGACTATGAGCCAGCCTTGGAAACGGGAGAAGCACTGCGATGAGTGAAGCAATGGCTCCAAGTGCTGTACTGCCTGCCACATGAACCGGGAGCATGAATACATGAGCCACCTCTCCATTGAACACCACAAAAGTCACGTAGACTACAACAATCTGCCCAAAGGCAATCCGTTTAGTCAGCAGACTCGTGGACACGGGGAAAGCCACTATGAATGAAGCTAGAGCCACAGCAACTGGAGCCACCAAGCCATTCCCTAGTGAAGCTGGTCCAACCACCAAGACACTCACTAGCGCAATGGCTATTGTCTGAAAAGTGGCGTAAGAGACATCAAGACAGCACTTGAGAACTTCGCCGTATGTTGGTTCAGCATCGGAGAGCCAGATCAAGATTGTGGTCAGGTAAGAAAAGGCTGGAAACGTTGTGAAGTGTCTTAGTGGTTTGGGACCGTACAAAGTGGTTAAGCTCACGATGAGACAAGCCATGGCGGTTCGCAGAGCCAGGCCAAGTCGCTCGAGCCATGTTGTGTCGCGCATTCTTTTAACGGATTGTTGTTTTAGTGGATTTGTATGTAGGAATACTTGTTAGATAAAGATGATGAGATGAAGGTTATGGTGAGCAAGAAGACTACGTATATATAAGGTGTGATGGGATTTAAAGTGGCAACGTCAAAGAGTTAAGACTTTTGAGCAGCTGTCTTTTAACTCCAAGTACTTTCATTTTCTATATTGTGTAGTTACCAAACCAAACCAGTCTCTGTACTGCATCTGGTTAGTTTCGGTTTAGGCAGTGCCTCATACATCAAAGGAGGGAAGAGACACTGATATTTCAAATAGTTTGGGTTAAATTAGGCCATGCCATATACAAATAGTTGGAAGGGAAACTAATTTTAACCGAATGGATTACGGTTTAGTTTGGTTTAGGCCATGCCCATATATCCGGTTTCGGTTTGACTTACACTGTTCTAGTTTTGGTACCAATTTCAAGTTTGATTGTGTCTTCTTATTTTCCGATACTTTTCGTATATATCGAAGAAAATGTAACTGGTGATAAACCGAAATAAAACTTGAATCACTTTTTGGATACAGCTTGGTCAGATTAAACCAAATGGGACATCTCTAAAATTGAGGCACGTATAGGTTGGAAACGAGTCAAAACCAGCTGGTTTCATACTCTAAAACTAAAACATAATGGTTTCAAATACTAATTGATAAAACAGTATTTTCTACAAGTTTCTCGAGAGTTTAAAATGTTATAATTTCTCCACGTAATCGACCTTTCATTTCTCGATTTAAAATGTGGTAGACCGAAAAAAGGGTAAGATTAAATATAGGAATAAGACAAAAGAGAAGAAGAAGAAGTGATATGAAAGACATTAGTCTCATCAACAGTTCGAGTTCAAGTAGAGATCGAGAGCATTAATCACAAGCTGCACGCTTCATGGTTAGTATTGTTTCCTCTTCACCAGGTAATTTCCATGGCATAATCAATTTGGTCCTACTCTATCATATACTTGGTACTTGTACACCTATTTTATTTCCAATTTGTGGCTACAAATTTCTGTGCCACAAAAATTCGTTTTTTTTTCAATAGAAATTTTAATCTGAAAATGAGTTCCCTTTTTTTTTGGTTGAGTTTCTATATTGGTTATTTCATTGCATTTATAAATTATTTTCTTTGAGAATGTTAAAGTTATTACATAGTTACGTTACGTATACCGTCCACTTTGCATGCTTCTTCCACGTATTGTTTGGGGCTTATTTTAGCTATCAAAAGAGGAAACCCAAAACTCTTTACTCTCTCGTCAATCTCTTTCAATTGTGTGTACAATTCTTTGGGCTTATTGTGAATATAGCTCGAGCAACTCAAACTATTCAAACTCATGGACCATGTCAACAACTGCCCTGAATTATCATTTGTGTAAAAGGCAAAAACCTATGCAGCATACAATAAATAAACACATTAACTTTTTCTTGTTTTTCAAATTTTCTCCAAGATAAGCCCATTGGGCCTACAGCTAGTTTTGGGAAAAAAAACAGAAAAACGAAAAGGAAAAAAGCTATCAATGAGTCACTGACGGTGAACGGTGGACCGACTCAAAGCCAATGAGAACGCAAGAAAATGTTGAGCCAATGACCGACTTTTGATTATGGACTAAGCCATCGAACCGAACATTCTCGAACCTTTTTAAACGGCTTTCCTTATTTGTTAAAGGAAAAGGAAAAGTAGGAGAAAAGAATCATTCCTGGACCGTCAGATCCAACTCCAAAAGATCGTGCGGTTACATAGCGAGCCATCGAACCTTCTCGAAACTCGAGTACAAGACTCTATATAGACTTCTCCTTCGACCTGATATTTTGGAAAAAAGAAAACAAACCTAGCCGCAATTCACAATTCCTCTTTCACAATCTTTCTTTCGATTTTTTAGCTTAATCCTGAGTAGCGTTAACAATGGCTGGTAAAGGAGAAGGTCCAGCGATTGGTATCGATCTCGGTACCACTTACTCTTGCGTTGGAGTTTGGCAACACGACCGTGTTGAGATCATTGCTAATGATCAAGGTAACAGAACCACACCGTCTTACGTCGCCTTCACTGATAGCGAACGGTTGATTGGTGACGCCGCAAAGAATCAGGTCGCCATGAACCCGATTAACACTGTTTTCGGTACGTTTCACTCGTTTCCTCTTGCTAAATTTGTCTTTCGAACTTGGATTATAAGTAGATCTGTAATCGGTAGATCCATAGCGATGATTTAGGGTTTCATAAGAATGTTTTAACATTGCTGGAGCTAGTGAGATTCAATTTTCGATCTAATGTTACTAATTTTAGCCTTTAGGCAAAATATACATATAGCATCGTTTTAATTCGTATAGTATCTGTGGTCTAATTGTGTTCAATTTTGTTGTGTGACAGATGCGAAGAGGTTGATTGGTCGAAGATTTACTGATAGCTCTGTTCAAAGTGACATCAAATTGTGGCCCTTCACGCTCAAATCTGGACCTGCTGAAAAACCAATGATCGTCGTTAACTACAAGGGAGAAGATAAAGAGTTTTCTGCTGAAGAAATCTCTTCTATGATTCTCATCAAGATGCGTGAGATTGCTGAAGCTTACCTTGGTACAACGATCAAGAACGCTGTTGTTACTGTTCCAGCTTACTTCAATGACTCTCAGCGTCAGGCTACTAAGGATGCTGGTGTTATTGCTGGTTTGAATGTTATGCGTATCATCAACGAGCCTACTGCAGCTGCTATTGCTTACGGTCTTGACAAGAAGGCTACAAGTGTTGGTGAGAAGAACGTTTTGATCTTTGACCTTGGTGGTGGTACATTCGATGTCTCTCTTTTGACCATTGAGGAAGGTATATTTGAAGTGAAGGCGACTGCAGGAGACACTCATCTTGGTGGTGAGGATTTCGACAACAGAATGGTGAATCACTTTGTTCAAGAGTTCAAGAGGAAGAACAAGAAGGACATTAGTGGAAACCCGAGAGCTCTAAGGAGGTTGAGAACCGCCTGTGAGAGAGCGAAGAGGACTTTGTCATCTACGGCTCAGACCACCATCGAAATCGACTCTCTGTTCGATGGTATTGACTTCTACGCTCCTATCACCCGTGCCAGATTCGAGGAGCTTAACATAGATCTCTTCAGAAAGTGTATGGAGCCTGTTGAGAAGTGTCTTCGTGATGCTAAGATGGACAAGAACTCAATCGATGATGTTGTCCTTGTTGGTGGCTCAACCCGTATCCCCAAGGTCCAGCAATTGCTCGTTGACTTCTTCAACGGCAAGGAGCTTTGCAAATCTATCAACCCCGATGAGGCTGTTGCATATGGTGCTGCTGTCCAGGCAGCTATTCTCAGTGGTGAGGGTAATGAGAAGGTTCAAGATCTCCTCTTGCTTGATGTCACACCACTATCTCTTGGTCTTGAAACCGCTGGAGGAGTCATGACTGTCTTGATCCAGAGGAATACAACCATCCCCACAAAGAAGGAGCAAGTCTTCTCAACTTATTCAGACAACCAACCCGGTGTTTTGATCCAAGTCTATGAAGGCGAGAGAGCAAGAACCAAGGACAACAACCTGTTGGGTAAATTCGAGCTTTCTGGTATCCCTCCAGCACCAAGAGGTGTTCCTCAAATCACTGTCTGTTTTGACATTGATGCAAACGGTATCCTCAACGTCTCGGCTGAGGACAAGACAACGGGGCAGAAGAACAAGATCACAATCACCAACGACAAGGGAAGATTGTCAAAGGACGAGATTGAGAAAATGGTTCAAGAGGCAGAGAAGTACAAGTCGGAGGATGAGGAGCACAAGAAGAAGGTGGACGCCAAGAATGCTCTTGAGAATTACGCATACAACATGAGGAACACAATCCGTGATGAGAAGATTGGCGAGAAGCTTGCTGGAGATGACAAGAAGAAGATTGAAGACTCAATTGAAGCAGCCATTGAATGGCTAGAAGCGAATCAGCTAGCAGAGTGTGATGAATTTGAGGACAAGATGAAAGAGCTCGAGAGTATTTGCAACCCGATCATAGCAAAGATGTACCAAGGCGGTGAAGCTGGTGGTCCAGCTGCAGGAGGAATGGACGAGGATGTTCCTCCTTCTGCCGGAGGTGCAGGTCCCAAGATTGAGGAAGTCGACTAATAACTTTCTCTCTTACTCTCTTACTCTCAGTCTTTATGTGTTTGTATTTCAACATTTTCCTGTTTTGTCCCCTAGTTTTTTTTTTCTTTTTCTTTCTTGTATTGACTCTATTTTGAGGGCTCGCTTGTTTCGATGAGCTCCTTATTTTTTTTAATCTATAACAGGAATGTTTTGATTAATTCTGCAAGGTTTTTATTCTTTTAGCCTTTTTAACTTAAGAAAGATACTTTATCTCAAAAACAATGAGATACTGTAACCGCATGATTCAAGTCTCCCTTTGGAACTCTGGTGAGTTGCTTTGGAAAAAGCTTGCTGAGATTCAACAACATAATCATCTAAGATTGACTATTATCTGTGATTTGTTGATTTTAGAATACTCGACACAAATCATAATCCACCATACTTCAGCAACCAAGTTCTATTCGTTTATATCGTATGATTTCAAGAGTTAAAAACCCATAAAAGACATCGGTTGGTGTGGGTTTGATAAGGTTTAGCTTGGGATTGGCAAGGTCGGGAAATACATTTGATGTTGTCTGATCATCGTGGAAGCCCAGCTGGGCTTTCTCGATATTCACCGATTCCAAGAAGATCCTGCAGGAAAGAAAAAAACAGCTTCTTAGGGAACAGCTTCTGGATGGTAAAGTGCAAGATATCAGTGTGTTGTCTTGTCTCTTTCAAATATGCAGGACCTTTAGGCTAAAACCTCTACATGTTAAGGTACTTGATTCTCTAAGCTTCTTTGTTTCCTTGAATATGCAGATGTTTAAGATTCAACAAGTACAGTCTGTGACAAAATGACATAGCAACTTGCTCAAGTAACTGGAGCATTAGAAGTGGAAGTTTACCTGACAAGCCCTGTTTTTGGCTCTGGTCTCCGCTGTGCTAGGGATATCGTGATTCGGTTTAAGAAATTTCTTCTCACGTCGCTCACAAGAACCCCATCCGTCAGCGAATCTTCCTCCACTGCGAGACCCCATCAACCAAAAGGTTAAACACCAATTAATCACTACACACTATTTGCTAAACACACCATCAAATTCAAGTTTATATAGAAGAACATTACTGCATAATGGCTCGAACGATGAACTCAGCACGCTGGACATTTCTGTTTTCGTCGAATTCAATAGTCTTGTCTCTTATTTCATAAGACACATTGAAGTAAAACGATATTTTCCTCCAACCTTCACATTTCCATACAATGTAGCATCAAAACCAATTTTGAATGTAAAAGAAACAATAAGCAGACTACAAGCATAATCTTCACCTGACTTTTTGATGTATGCCTTCCCTGATATCATCGTGTAATCAGATTTCTCTAGAATCTGCAAAATGATGAAGCAATATTGTTAGTTCACGATAGCACTTGATGTACCAATGACAAATATGATATTGGTTGAGTGAATCCAAGAGTAGTGATCTAGCTTGGGTTCTTTGGTTTTGTATTGAGAAAAATTTAGAAATTATTATGAAGGAACAAGTCATGATCGAAATAATCAAGCAAAACAATGCTTGACATTTCATCGAACACCTTTCAGTGCACAAAACTCATTTCCGAAATAAACAAAAATGGATAGAGGAAAATCGAAATGATACCGCCATTGCTGTATTCTGGTACTCCTTGAACAGAGTAGCAGAAGGAAAGCTACCGGACAAGCTATGTCGCATCTCATTAATCGGATCGTTCTTAACACAGCTCGCTGACGGAGAAACCTCCGCAAAAGGCGTAGGCTGTCTAATCCCAGGCGACAAGTAACTCTCCGGCGAAGAAAACTTCGTCGAATTGATGATATTCGGGGTCGAATTCCGGTGCGCCGTCGTAACAAGAGCCATCGGAGTCTCACTCTTCACCTCAGACAAGATGCGAGATCTGGCCATTTTGCTCGGACGATTAGACTCCTCGTTCAATCCTCGGCCAAGATTAGGGTTACGATTGGGGATCTGAAGAATTTTCGACTGTGGAGAAGGATACGAAACAGGCGTCGGAGGAGAATTGTAATTTGGATACCTAATAGCAAGGGGTTTCGGAGATTTGCCGGCGATAGTAGCTGCAGCGGCGGCGGAATCAATCACCGCCCATAAATCAGCGTCGTCTAGGTCTTTCTCATCAAAGGTGTAGGAAGAAACCAGAGATCGTGACGATGACGACGCCATTGAAAGCGTTCACTGTTTTTTCGTGCAAAGCGGCAAATAGCTTATTTTAATACATTCAAATTTACACGAAAATCCGCTAATTGGGATAGAGGCTTTAGGCATAAAGGTCCCTTCTTATTCCATTCCGGTTAAAATCTCTCCTCTTTGAACCAATTTAAACCGGTAATTTCGATTTCAGTTATGTATTAATCATTCGGTTGGGCTGTCGCAATCGTGAGTCCCAGAGATGTAAATAATAACATATTTGAAACAGTGAAGTGATCTCTTCCTTTGATTCTTCTTCTAATCTTCTTCAATGGCGATTCCAAGGTTTAGCTCTCTGTTACGGTGTAGAAAATGGGCTAAAAGTGACTGGCTTGTCGCTTCTATAGGATGCGTATTGATCGTTTTTTTCCTCTCTTTCTTCTTCGATCCCACTTCAGACTCTGTCCCCTCCGTTGACCGATCTCGGCCAATCATATCTCCTAGCGATCTGGTCAAGCTGAAGTTGTCGAGTGTAGCTAAAGAGAGAGGAGCTTGTAACTGTTACTAATCCTCTCGTTTTTTTTTTGTCTTACACTTTTGCAAGTTTGGATTTTTAACTGAAATTGATTCAATTGCGCAGTTTGTTTGGATGGAAGCTTGCCTGGGTACCACTTTCATGAGGGTTCTGGATCTGGCTCCCAAAGCTGGCTTGTTCATTTGGAGGTATTTGTCTTTTCTTTTGTATTGATTGAATTTAAATATAATGAGTTTAGATGGGGATGAGAATATATTTGAGTGAAAGGGTGGAGGCTGGTGCAACACAGTTGCGTCATGTTCTGCTCGAGCATTGACTAAATTAGGTTCTTCCAACTACTTTGAACAAGAAGTGGCCTTTCAAGGTGTTTTAAGTAGTGACCCATCTCAAAATCCTGGTACGAGATATCTCTAGTAGCTTTTACATTGTTGTCTTTTATAGTTGACAATCTTCTAGTATGAATTAATTAGGTAGTCTTTTTTTTGTTTTGTTGCAGAATTCTTTAACTGGAACAAGGTTGCGATAAGGTACTGTGATGGTGCTTCTTTTTCTGGACGCCCTGAAGCTGAATTCAAGGTAATAATAAGGCTTTTGGTTTCGAGGATTTGCGTCAGATTTTGTTGAAAGCAATTCAAGTTCAATAGTTTCATGTTTAGTTTACTCTCTTTTTCCCTCTTCTTAGAATGGCACACGGCTTTTCTTCCGGGGCCAGCTTATTTGGGAGGCTATTATTGATGAACTTTTGTCAATGGGCATGTCAGATGCCAAACAGGTAACGTCTTCATGATCTTATAAAAATGGATCTGTTAATAATGTTCTTCTGGTTACCATGAAAGTCTGTCTTGCACTCCAATATCCATCTATGTTAACAAGACCTACCATATATCTTCTGCATTTAGTTGAATTCGCCTACTTAGGTAATTTGCTACAGATTAATTTTTGTTCTTCTTTGTAATTTGAGTAAATGTAGGCCATACTTACAGGATGTTCTGCCGGTGGCTTGGCAAGTCTTATACATTGTGACTACTTTCGAGATCATCTTCCAAAAGATGCAGCTGTCAAATGTGTTTCTGATGGAGGCTACTTTCTCAACGTGTATGTTTGTGCTCATATTCATTTTCTCATGATTTTTTTTTTGACAGATTCATGAGTTCCACTGCTCTTTCTTTTAGTTTTTTGGGTCTAAACTAGTTTTAAGAAGCACACATGTTAGATTTTTAGCAGACTATATACTCCACAGAGCTAAGAAGTTACTGTTGATGTGAAACAAGCTCACACTGTCTCTCAGTCTCAGTAAAGCTATTTTCCTTCATTTCAGGCCTGATGTCCTTGGAAACCCAACAATGAGGTCTTTCTATCATGATGTTGTTAATTTGCAGGTTCCATTCACTTTCTTTCAATAGTCGAAATAATACTTTGTGATATATCTTGAATTCTTCATCGAAATGAGTAAGAACATATCATGGGGTTTTCCATTGGTTCTGTGCTGGGTTGCTGCGGTTGATACCAACCAGGGCGTAGAGAAGAGCTTGGATCAGAAATGTGTAGCCAAAACGGAGCCATCTAAGGTAGGTTTTGTCTCTTACTTTGATTGTATTTTCCATCTACTGATAAAATCGTTCTTTACCTGATTATGATTGGTATTTGAGACTTTTTTTTTAAAATTTGCAGTGTATGTTTCCTCAAGAATTCCTGAAAAACATAAGAACTCCGGTATTTCTTGTCAATCCAGCCTACGATTTTTGGCAGGTTAGAGTTGCCAATCCAAGCATGAGCAGCACTTATTGCCTGCTTCCATTAGATTTGACTCCAATTCATGTTTACTGTTTTACTAATACCAAACATACATTCAGATTCAACATGTCTTGGTACCAACTTCTGCGGATCCAGATAAAAGTTGGGCAAAGTGCAGACTCAATATTAAGGAATGTGATGCCGAACAGATTAAAGTTCTACACGGTAATTTACTCCTTAATAAAAATAAATGATGCCAAACAAGGATGAGCAAATTGATCTTGTAACCTGATTATCAAAAGTATCCTCTGTTTCAAAGTACAATCAGTAGATATGAGCAAGCTGTGAAGCAGCTATAAGATACAAGATACAAGTTGTTGAATATTTATATGAATCATAAGATCTTCCTCGGAGCATAAGTTAATACGGCCAGCTCTATTTATATAAATCCTATTTAATTTACAGGTTTTCGCAGTTCTATGATGACTGCAATTGGGGAATTTCATCAGAACAAAGATGGTGGGATGTTCATAGATTCCTGCTATGCTCATTGCCAGACAGTCATGTCCGTGACATGGCACTCCCTGACCTCACCAAGAATCGAAAATAAGGTAAAAGATATTTAACATGTTGCTTGTTCTTACAAATGACCTCACCTGTTTCGTGTCTGTTTTTTCCGTTGTTCTTGTGGGAACAGACAATTGCAGAGTCTGTAGGTGACTGGTACTTCAACAGAAAACCGGTGAAGCTAATCGATTGTCCATACCCGTGCAATCCTTCTTGTTACAACATGAATTTCACATGAACTTGCCTTATATCCTCATTTTACCACTTCCTCTGCTTGTGGACTTTTTCGATTCTCCAGAAGCTTCTTCAGCAAGGGAGCAGTCACTTCCTCAAAATTCTCAATCCGGGTGAGTCCTAAAAGTTTTGTACTTGTTAAATCTCTAATAAGTTTACAAAATTCTAGGACAATATTTGCGAAACAACAAAGATGGACAATTATGGAATATTTAGCTAAGTTTTTTCGGGTCATTAATGATGTGATTTGATTTAGATTTTAATCCATTGTAACGGTTAATAAAATCTTTTTTTCAGGACCAGTCTGTATAATTTTTGACGTAATCCGGTGGTAAGACCCAGATGTCGGTTGTATGTGTACCTGCTTATTTCACCTGCAAATATCAGAGAAAACACATTCAAGTTTAGTGTTAGGATTTTCGAAAACCCCCAGTAATTAATGTTTTATCCCAAAATGTCACCTTTTCCAGCTCCTCCTTCACTAACTGCTCCTTTTTCGCTGTTACCCGATTGTCAAGGGCAAGATACGCTACATAGAATTTTAAATCGACGAAAACTTAAGCATCATCATTCAAGAATTTAAATATAAAGATCGTAAAATACAATCTTTTCAGTCTCTCTATTAAAATATATATTATTATTATTAAGATCCTCGGTTTCCTTGGGGCATAAGTTAGATCTTTGGTCTATAAGATACAACTAGCTAGATCCTCGGTTTTCTTTGGTCTATAAGATACAACTAGATCTTTGGTCAATAAGATACAACTAGATTTTTCAAACGTACAGTTAATCACTGAGAAACTTCCTTACAAGTTACAAAAGCAACACAAATATCACCATTTTACATACTACTGCTCACTTCCTTTGCTTCTGTTCTTCAATGGTGATTCGCTCTCTGCTACAATGCAGAACATGGTCTAAGAGTGACTGGCTTCTCGCTTCAATCGGAATAGTCTTGATCGTTTATTCCTTTTCTTTGTCCTTCAATTCAACTTCAGACTCTATCCCCTCCGTTGACCGTAGCGATCTAGTTAAACTGAAGCTGTCGAGTAAAGCTAAAGAGAGAGGAGCTTGTACTGTATCATCTCCAATACTTTCTTTTTTTTTAACTTTCGGAGTATTTATATACTATGTTTCGCAGTTTGCTTAGATGGAAGCTTACCTGGTTATCACTTTCATAAGGGTTCAGGATCTGGCTCCAATAGCTGGCTTCTTTATTTAGAGGTATTCTTATTTGTCGACTGAATTTGAATTTATTTCTACTTGGGAGTTAGAAGATATTACAGTGAGATTTTATAAAAGGGTGGAGGCGGGTGCCGTACAATTGAGTCATGTTCTGCTAGAGCAATGACTAGGTTAGGTTCTTCCAACTTCTTTGAACATGAAGTGCCTTTTTTTGGCGTTTTAAGCAGTGACCCATCTCAAAACCCTGGTACATTACGAGAAATCTTTAGTAGCTTCTCCGTTGTTGCTTTTGTATATATATATGGTAGTTTCTTTGAAGATCTATATAGTTGTCTTTGTTGTTTGTTTGTAGACTTCTTTAACTGGAACAGAGTTATGATACGGTACTGTGATGGTGCTTGTTTTTCTGGACACCCTGAAGCTGAATTCAAGGTAATAAGGCTTTTGGTCGGATGATAGCCAAAAAAATTGACTAGTTTTCATGATTCTTTGACTCTCTTTCTTTCGTCTCAGAATGAAACACGGCTTTTCTTCCGCGGCCAGCTCATTTGGGAGGCTATCATGGATGAATTGTTGTCGATGGGCATGTCACATGCGAAACGTGTACCGTCCTCATTATCTTATAAATCTTAATTTGTAGAACTTAAGTCTCTGTCTTGAAATCCCATTAATGTTTCTTTTTGTTTTACATGTTTGATAAATTGCAGGCCATGCTCACAGGATGTTCTGCTGGTGGCTTGTCTACTCTAATACATTGTGACTACTTTCGAGACCATCTGCCTAAAGATGCAACTGTTAAATGTGTTTCCGATGGAGGCTATATTCTTAATGTGTATGTAACTTCCTTTTATCACAAGTCATGACTTTACCTTTTCAGTGCTCTTTCATTAATTCCTTCAATGAAGCTGGTGATACTCCCACAGAGCTAAGGAAAAGCAGCTAACAATGACTATCAACAAAAGCTATTTTCCTTCACTTTCAGGCTTGATGTCCTTGGAAACCCAACAATGGGATCTTTCTTTCATGATGTTGTTACCCTGCAGGTTTGTATTCACTTTCTGTCAATATTATCTTGAATAAGTCTTCATTGAAATAATCAAGAACATGTCATGGTTTTGGGTTGGATTGCTGCGGTTGACACCGACCAGAGCGTAGATAAGAGCTTGGATCAGAATTGTGTTGCCAAAATGGAACCATCTAAGGTAGCTTTTGTCTCTTCCTTCGAAAAATCTTTCGTGCCTAATTATGATTGGTACTGAGGCTTCTTGATTTCGGTTTCCAGTGTATGTTTCCTCAAGAATCTCTTAAAAACATAAGAACTCCGGTATTTCTTGTCAACACAGCCTACGATTATTGGCAGGTTAGAGTTACCAATCCTAGCAATATTATGAGAACTTTTGTCCTATCTCCATTTTGGTTTTACTGCAATTCATGATTGATTTTACTAAAAGTAAGCACACATTCAGATTCAAAACGGCCTGGTACCAGATTCTCCGGATCTAGATGAAAGATGGAAAATTTGTAGACTCAATATTCAGGAATGTGATGCCGCACAAATGAAAGTTCTGCATGGTAATTTATCTACTCATTAATAAACCTTTAACTGATTCTATCAACCCTTGGAGCAAAGGTTAAATCTTCGGTCTTTCTTGGAGCATAAGTTATGTTTTGTCAGCTCTATATTTTATAAATCTTCTATGATTTGCAGGTTTCCGCAGTTCCCTGATCGATGCGATAGGAGAATTTCATGTGAACAAAGAGGGTGGGATGTTTATAAATTCGTGCAATTCTCATTGCCAGATAAGAGAGTCATGGCATTCCGCAACCTCAACAAGAATCGAAAATAAGGTTAGAAAAAGACAATTGACGCAATCTGTTGCTTTCTTTTCTCTCGAGCATCTCTTCTAGCAAATTAATGAACTTTCCAAACTCATGTCTCCTCTTTTTGTTTTTGTTGAAACAGACGATTGCAGAGTCTGTAGGTGATTGGTACTTCAACCGAAAACCGGTGAAGCTAATCGATTGTCCTTATCCGTGCAATGCCTCTTGTTGAACATGGATTTTCCGTATGTTAATCATTGGAACTGAAATAGATTGTATCGTTTTGATCTTATTACGATAGCTTTTATAACAGTAGAAATGTAATAGTGCATGTTATTAACGGTGCATGTTTTTCCTTTTTATATAACCGAAACGTGAATTATATAAGTGTGGATGTGACGAACCATATGAATAAGGTATCTCCCTAAATGAGCATGTTTGGGGTAATAAATCTTCTTCATTTTTCTTTTACAAATAGTTAAAAAGTTTTCACGATACGGAAAAGTCAGCTAGGTGGAATTAATTGAGAAACTCTTTGCTTCCACGTTCTATCCAATCCCCGTATATTCGTTGACAAAATTTATAAGATCCGCAAAATATAATAATTACGTGCTTAAGCATAATATATGGTTATGTTGATAAACTAATTGCCTCATAAATTAATTAAAAAATGAATGTTCCAACACTACTCTGTCCTGATCATGGCATTTCATCGAGTTAGTCTCATCGACTAGTAGCAATATTAGTAATTTAATATCATTGTGTGAAAAACAGAAACATGGTACGTTGAATTTTTCAAAAGAAGAAAAAGAAATTTGATTGCAGAGTTCATGCAATACATACTGCAACGCAAGCAGCCAGCTACTCTTTCAAGAATATCTGGTATCTTTTTTTTTCTATTAATTTCCTATATGAAAAAACTAATAGTTTTGTTTTCTGCATTCACACTTTTTAAAGTTTTGAATAGCTAAATTTGCTAAGTCATCAGCACACAGATTTGCCTTCCCTAGAGAGACAGGTAAAGCAAGTTTCCTGCATTTAGTTTCTTCTTTGTGACTGGTCTAACCACGTTACTCATTGAATTAACATGTAAGCCATTTGACTTTTTGCATTCCATTAGTTTATAAATTCATAATTTTTCAGTTATTTATGAAATCAAAACACACGTACCCTTCTTTAAAAGTCAACTCCCTCGTACCAAAAAATAAACAAATTTATCTAAAATAACAATGAATTTTTTTACCAACAGATGTTTGTTTTTTTGGTAAACTTGTCATTGGTTTAAAGAATGTCAAGTAAAATTGGACTTATGGTTTATAGGAAACTGAGTTAATTCCAGCGTTGCAAAGGCCAAAGAGGGCAAATCTTTTTTTTATTCCTCACAGAAAACAGTGTTAAAAGGAACTCGTGGACATATTGTTTAAAGAAACTTGTCAAAAGTTTCATGAATTTTTTTACTAATTCAAATAAAAATCGGCATAAACATAATTCCAAGAGAATAAACCTCATTGAAAGTCAACCCTTTTCATCCTCTTCACCATTTGGCTCCAACATAAATAAATAGCCAAAAAACTTCTCGTTCATAAATCTCGACAAATCTCCTTGTAGACTAACGGCGCCGTTTCGACTTCATTCTGTGACACGACACGGCACAGTTTCTTCTTCACTGAACGGTGACGTTTTTAGCTGCGTAATCCAACATTCTCAAATGGGAAATGGAGTCGCGAGTTTTAGTGGCTGTTGCGCCGGAACCACCGCCGGAGAAATTTCCGGTCGATACGTAACCGGAGTAGGACTGGTTCAAGAAAACCTCGGCCACTCTTTCTGCTACGTTCGTCCAGTTCTCACCGGATCAAAATCTTCTTTCCCGCCGGAACCGCCCCTCCGACCCGACCCGATACCCGGAACCACCACCACTTTCCGATCAATCTCCGGCGCCTCTGTTAGCGCCAATACTTCAACCGCGCTCTCAACTTCTCTGTCAACAGATACGTCTGGAATAGCCTCCGCGTTCGAGAGTTCCAATAGATTCGCTTCCTTGCCTCTCCAGCCTGTACCACGTAGTCCTATTAAGAAATCGGATCACGGGTCGGGTCTATTCGAACGCCGGTTCTTATCCGGTCCGATTGAAAGCGGTTTGGTTTCAGGGAAGAAGACCAAGGAGAAAGCAAAACTGAAGAAAAGTGGAAGCAAATCCTTTACGAAACCAAAACTGAAGAAAAGTGAAAGCAAAATCTTTACATTCAAAAACGTTTTCACCAACTTATCTTGTTCGAAGAAGAGTGTGATTAAGCCAATCAACGGTTTCGATTCATTCGATGGATCATCAGATACTGATCGTTACATACCTGAGATCAACTCCTTAAGCACGATTGTGAGCAGCCATGAGAAACCTAGAATCAAAGAAGAAGAAGATAAGACTGAGTCTGCTTTAGAGGAGCCAAAGATACAATGGGCACAGGGGAAAGCAGGTGAAGATCGAGTACACGTCATCCTCTCCGAGGAAAACGGTTGGCTTTTCGTCGGAATTTACGACGGATTCAGCGGTCCAGATCCACCGGATTATCTTATCAAAAATCTCTACACTGCCGTGCTCAGAGAGCTCAAAGGGTTACTATGGATCGACAAAGGTGAATCATATAATAGAAACGGCGAGTCCAACATCGAGAAACAGAGTACAGTCGAGCATGCATCCGATTCGGATCAAGAAAACTGCCCTGTGATGAATGGAAACGATGTTGCTTGTGGATCAAGAAACATTACGAGTGACGTGAAGAAGTTGCAATGGAGGTGCGAGTGGGAGCATAACTCAAGCAACAAGTCTAATAATATTAACCACAAAGACGTTCTTAGAGCTCTTCAACAAGCGTTGGAGAAAACAGAAGAATCGTTTGATCTGATGGTTAATGAGAATCCAGAATTAGCCTTGATGGGATCCTGCGTTCTTGTGACATTGATGAAAGGAGAAGATGTTTACGTGATGAGCGTTGGAGATAGCCGAGCGGTTCTTGCTCGAAGACCTAATGTCGAGAAAATGAAGATGCAAAAGGAGCTTGAGAGAGTCAAAGAAGAAAGTCCATTAGAGACCTTGTTCATCACCGAAAGAGGACTGAGTCTTCTGGTCCCTGTTCAGCTCAATAAGGAACATAGCACAAGTGTTGAAGAGGTGAATCTTTTTGCGAGTCCTGATTCAGTGTTTTGTTTTGCGAACATTAGACACTAACGATCTTTTGATGTGACAGGAAGTGAGAAGAATCAAGAAGGAACATCCTGATGATATATTAGCGATAGAGAATAATAGAGTGAAAGGTTATCTCAAAGTCACTCGTGCATTTGGCGCTGGATTTCTTAAACAGGTATATATATACTCATGATTTTAATCAGATAGTTTCAAAATTTTGCATGTTTTATAGTTTTTAGGGTTGGATTATTAGGTCTACAAGGTTTGTAGAAATATCAAAATGCAGAAAAATACTATTACAAAACCTGGTTTGTTTTTATTCGATTTGATAATAGTTTTGTTCAATGTCTTTCCTCAGCCAAAATGGAACGAGGCGCTTCTAGAGATGTTCAGAATAGACTACGTCGGAACATCGCCGTACATCACGTGCTCTCCGTCGCTACACCACCATAGACTCTCATCACGTGACAAATTCCTAATCCTCTCATCCGATGGACTATACGAATACTTCTCGAACGAGGAAGCCATCTTCGAGGTTGACTCATTCATCTCAGCCTTCCCTGAAGGCGATCCTGCTCAACATCTCATTCAAGAAGTCCTCCTTAGAGCTGCCAAGAAATATGGTAATACTAAGAACAAAACGCAAACGCACTTAAGATTCGAAACGCAATCTTTGATTAAACTCACGTGCATTTTTTTTTTTTTTTAGGTATGGACTT
>Ga0041059_1000466_pt1 | contig 30468 bp, 29 predicted proteins | sample AraColnosormetaG_FD_56232 | JGI IMG/M metagenome (GOLD analysis project Ga0041059, IMG submission 56232) | Arabidopsis roots microbial communities from North Carolina, USA - Col MF nosort | ecosystem: Host-associated > Plants > Roots > Unclassified | place: USA: North Carolina | collected...
TTTTGTAATTTCAATTTACGATAACAGTTTAAAAAAAAAAAGAAATTTAAAGACGAAATAGCTATGGGTTCTAACTTCTAAGTTAAATGATGAGATTCCGAATAGTTGCCCTATCAAGTATTATAAGAGTGATAGGCATTGGAATGATATAGAGATTTTTTTTATAACTTTCAATCTTTCATGACTTCACACTTTAGTCTATATTCTCTAACTACTCTACAATTTTAAAAAGTGAAAAAGACAATTAGAAAATAAACCTGTGGTGTTTATATGCTCTAGTGATACTATATACCCAACTACTGTAATTTGTATCCTATGGGCGAAAAGCCTACGTTAAGAAATAAGCATGCGTTTGATTTAATATCTCTACAATTATTCAACTTTTATTAGCATGTTTAATGGTAATTTAGGGCTAGGGACTATATAGTCTATATCTTACAGATGTAATATATTGATTACCAGGTACAGATCAAGAACTTGCGCTTAGCTGTCTATAGTTTGAGATGATAAATGAACTAAAAAAAATGCAAATGAATCATTAATCATCTTCATAAATAAAAATCATCTGTTAAGTGTAAACACAAACAATTCTTATTTTTTTTACCTAATGCGTTGGAAACAATCAAGAGAGCAAAATGATGATGTCAAAGAAAGAATGTGGACTGTAATGCTTTTGCCTTGTGATAAAGGTTCAATGGCTTATAACCTAACCACTGTCTATATCTTCTCCTTCAGAGTATGAACTGCCAGAACACCAAAGAAGATGAGAGACACAATTTTCGATTTGGATTAAACAGAGCGAGACAAAGATCATTGTCGAATTTAGGTTTAATAATACCAGAACAAATCATACATAACAGTAATGAGTAATCTCAAATTCTCAATCCCTCTGAAAGAACTAGACAACCTTAATATTCATCACCAATAAAGACACGATGACCAAGCAATAATTTGTACACTTGTAACAAACACTCTCTGAGACAGAACAAGTTTTGTGTATTAGCTAATCAGGTTTCATCATAGCTTGAATTCCAAACACATTGCAGCATCCATCACAAAAACTGATTATCAACCAATATCATCTAAAGACTAATATCTCAAGCAGAATTCTCTATAAGGTATCCACATATCAACATAGCTTCTCAATTCACTACGCGGTAATCTCTTCTTCCACGCATCAAGATCCGGTAAATCACCCGTTAAAGCTACCGAGCTATCATTCCCATTCCCAAGCGTTAGAACAAATAGCTTATCTCCAAAAACCTGACTCATCACTCTCAACGTTTCCTCCATAACCAAAGCTCCATCTCTATCTGAATCCTCAGCTTCCACACATTTACCTCCAACATTCACCATAATCCTCCCTCTATATCTCAACCTAGATTTCAAATCCTCCCACACTTGAGGATCTTGAAGCTCTTTGATCACACTCCCTTTACTAAACAAATCCACTAAAATACCCGAAAACCCGGTTTTAACACTAGCGTTCAAAGCATCACCAATGTTGATAAAAATCCTATCTTTATGATCTCTTTCGAGCTTAGAGAGACCAAAGAACTCTCTACCAACGTCAATCACGGAAGGGTCAAGTTCCCATCCATGGACAGCGATCTCAGGAGGATAAAGCTCAAGAATCAATCTAGCTGTTGAACCAGCTCCGAATCCGAGAATACCAATTGGTCCGGGAGGTATAATCGGAGGCAGAGTAGCGAAAACGTCGAAGTAACTATCGGTTAAGGTTTTAAGAAGGAAAGAGATGCTATGGATGTTACCGGGATTATCGAGAAGGAGGAGACGAGAACCAGCGAGTGGGTGATTGGTTTTTCGTGAAACTTCGATGACTCTGATGTAATTGTGACGGGATTTGAATTTGGCGATGGTTTTGACGTCCTCTGCTGGGATTCCGTTATCGTCGGCGGAAGTTTTGTTGCGGTGAGAGTCGGTTCGGATAAAGATTGGATTTTGCGGAGGTTTTGGCCGGAGATTGAGAGTTAAAGGAGGAGAAGAGAGGTTTAGAAATTGACGAGAAATGTGAAGTGGAGGTCGGAGGTATTGAAGAGACACAAGCTCCCTGGCCATGCCTGTTCTTAGTTACCGGGAAAATTTCGATGAATTTGGGTGATGATGAGACTTCAGTGGTTTGTTTAAATCCGTTCGGTTTAGTAACAGCTTCAATGGTTTAATTTTAGGGTCTATTGCAATCGGTTTTCTTCGGTTTGGTAACAACAACTTCGGAGAAAGTAAAAAAAAAAGAAGAAGTAAAAGCCCATATTTTTTTTAAAAAGTTTCTTTGCATTTTTCACATATTCTGATTTTCTAACTTGGGCCAAAATACTAGTCAGTTGTCACTGTTCTAATCAATGCAGCGTTTTCACAGAACTCAAAAGGTTGCTGAAAAAACATCAAAGAATCATTCATTCCCCTAACTTGTTTCTTAAATCTGCCGACATTATCATATGGCAAAAGAGACACCAAACCATCAAGCTGGTTTAAGACGATGGAGGATTCACGTCTGGCTCTGGGTTATCGTCATCCATTTCATCTTCACCGGTAGAGTCCCTGTAGATTTTAAGAGACATCAATTAAATTATTTATCTCCTGTTAAGAAGTTAGACAATGAGGATCAATTCAAGTGTTGGTAGATTTGAGTAGGAGGAAGGTTTTTAATTACCTGTCCGTAGTTGCGCCACCACGACATGAGTAACCATGAAGAGGTTTATCATCATCGTCACTGTCTGATTCATAAGTCGCAGTTCCACTCCAGATGCGAGGTTTTGGTCTTGTCTCCATGTCATCTTCCGGCTAAGGATTTGAGATAGCAGATTTAATAAGTTGGTAGTCAATAGGACAGAACGCAACTAAAAACATCAAAGAGAGAAATGGATGACTGAAAAATTACCTCGTCCAAAACTCGATTGACTGGTGGTGTGTGCTGAAACTGGACGCTAGGTGCGTGTATTAGTCCCGAAAGTTGTTCCAGCAACGTGTTCCTGAAATTTCAAAAAGTAACTTTCTCTAAGTTCAATATATCCCATTGACAAGGCTAAGAAGGTAAGCTACTGAACATGTAAAGCTTTCGTTAACTATTTGGAACCGGCACAAAGATAAACTCATATGTTACATACAGAATTACAATCTCGAGGGAGCATCATTAGCATGTTAAAATTACTAAATTAGAGTGGACTAGCTAGAAGTTCAGTGGCAACTGAAGTACAATGACCATAAAAATGGAAAGTAGGAGATATTACCTTATCCTCTCCATATCTTTGGGCGTGTTTAAATTCTCCATAGGACTTGGGTCGACATGAAGCGTATAATCTGGGCCGAAATACTCAAAATACTCATTGTAAGGGAGTTTGTTGTCCGGCTCTACTCCAACAGCAACTGCAGTCTGCGATGAGGCAACAGAAACAAACACTTTCAAGAACAAAAACCTATATGATTATCAAAAAACATAGAAGAACTGCAAAGGAGATGGAAAAGACCTCATAACACCAGCAACGGGCAACATTTCGAATAGTATACCCTCCACCACCCAACACCATGAGAGGAACGTTGTAAGATCTTAAGAACCGAAGGCAATCAGCGTGACCCTTGACTGATAAGTTGAAGCAACCCAACCGATCACCACTTAAGGAGTCAGCACCACACTGAAGAACAACTGCCTCTGGCTGATACACTTCCATAACCTTCTGGATAAGAGGTCTAAACAAGCTGCGGAAACTTTCATCGTCCATACCATCGTTTAGTGGAACATTTAGAGCATAGTATTTCCCTTTTTCAGCGCCAACATCTCTTATGTGACCAGTTCCTGGGAAAAAGTCCCCAAATTTGTGGAAAGAAACAGTCATAACTCTATCAGTGGTGTAAAACGCTTCTTCCACTCCATCTCCATGGTGGACATCAATATCTATGTAGAGAACCCGCTGCAAACAAAATTTGATGAAAGCATTAAGATGTAAGCAATGGAAACATCGTTCCACACTCAATCAACATTTTGAATGATGCTATCAGAATACATTAACAAAGCAACGGAATCCTAATTAGAGAAACTTAAAGAACCAGACGATGAAAACAAAGAGGCAATGTAGAAAACCATTCTCAAACAAATCAACATCCTTATCAGAAACACCTGATGCACTTGACCTAACATGAGATTCTAAAGGTAATATGCAGTTTAGGAACATGAAAGGATCAAAGCTCATTCGATAATCACACAAGGCTTCAAGGTTTCAGGTAGATTTAAGAAAAACCACTCAAGATAAGCTTAAACCCTAAAAATTTCAGAAGAACATGAAGAAGTTCTCTATGATGAGATCATAAAGAAGGAATGGAGCATTTACCTTAAACATCTTGAGCAACTCCAGAATCCCTAGCACGATGTCGTTTACATAGCAAAACCCAGAAGCCTCGCTTTTCTTAGCATGGTGAAGCCCACCGCCCCAATTGATAGCGATATCAGCGTCCTGTCTGTTTAATTTGACGGCAGCACCAATAGAACCTCCGGCGGAAGCACGGCAAAAATCAAAAAGTCCGTCGAAGACAGGACAATCCTCACCGACATTGAATCGCCTTAGGTTTCGTGCAGCGGAAGGATCGCCCATAGATTCCGGCGAAACGGAAGCGAGGAAGTCAACATACTCCGGCGAATGGAATCGGCCGATATCGGAGGCGTCAGCGAGGCTAGGGCGACTGATTTCTAAGCGACGGTGGAGGTGATAGTGAATGATTAGGCTATGAGCCATACGGATCCGGTGAGGCTTCATCGGGTGGCCTTGACCGTAGTAGTAGTCTCCGATCGTCGGCTCGTAGAAGTAACTGACTCGCCGCTTACGTCCGTCGGGTCCCGACGGCAGAGAGATGCCGCTTTCGTCTGCCTCCATCTCCGTCTCTCACTCAGAATCTCTCTCTCACTCAGAGTCTCTCTCTATTCCCAAGTTTTACTCAGAGCAAAATTTGTGTCAACAATGCCTGAGAAAGTCATTACTAGGAGTTGTGGGCACAGCTTATATATACACGCACATTAATGATTACTTACATTATTATCTTTGCGTTAAAAATTTAATTTTAATAATTACTGAATGTTAAACTAACGATCGATTATATAATTCCAAATTCGATTCAAACATAGCGAATTATTTTTAACTTGTTTTCCTAATGGTAGACAATGTTAGACAAATAAATGTAAAGGGTTTTTTAGCTAAGTATGATCTATTTACACATTTCACCTTAAGGATTCGTAACTAGATGTTGTTGGGAAAAAAGAGAAGATATACATGTTCTAGATGTTATAGATGCTTACATTTGTCTAAATTCTATTCGCAATACTTGAATCTCCCAACCTAATAATCCACATCCGATTTTTAAAAACAAGTTTCATTACAGTGTTACGGTTGACTTGAGAGTAAAGTAGTAAAGTGTATTTAGTTGATAGAATTAAGAAAAAGGCAAAATGTTTAGAAATATCATGAAGAAGAAGAAGAAGAAGCAGCGAAATCAGCTAAATAGTTATATAGTAAATGTTTGTTCTCTACGACAAAGAACTTCTAGTCGAAACCAAACGCTGATCATCATCATCATAATTAAAGGTTTTCTCATAGAATCAAAATGATGGGATTCTCTTTACCAAGTCCTCTTTCCACCGTGAGGTACAAAGTTTGAAGTCGATCTTGACCGTTTATCTCCAAACCCACCACCACGTCCTCCTCCTCTTGGCCTGAAGTTTCTTCCACCACCTGAACCTGAACAAATCAACAAAATTGAATCAGATCCTCGTACCAAAATTTAGCAAGATTGATTGAACTCATCAAATGAGAGAAGAGAAATGAGGTTTCACCTCCATAACCAGAACCAGATGATCGGACTAGTGCGGAGAGAGTAGGAGGTACAACTTGACCAGCTTCTTGAAGGATCTTGACAAGCTCTCTCGCAAACTTAGCATTGTCATGTGTGAAGAATGTAAAGGCCATTCCTTTAGCTCCTGCACGCCCGGTTCGACCAATCCTATGGATGTAATCCTCCAATGTATTTGGGAAATCATAATTAACCACACATTTAATGTCCTTCACATCTGTAAAACAAAACAAAAGAAGAAAGAAGGAACACAGTTGAGAAGTAAATCATAGACTGAGATGAAATGCAGGAAGAAGAACAGAAATTTCTTTGTGTAAATGAGTTTGGTGTTTAAAGCCTAGCTAAGGAGAGGATAGAGAACAAGAACCCCTTATCCCTACAACTGCAGATCTGGAAAGATCAAGAAACTAAGAGCAACACATTTTTCCCAAGTAAATGTGCCCACCTTAACTTGCAGGGATAAGGAGTGTTTGGGACGGCGTTATAACACTATTAATGCATGCAGGTGTCAGTCGCCCAGGCTGCTCAAAAACCAATCAGCTCCATGCCCGGGAGATGGATGCAGGAAACAAATTCTTCAAAGAAGCTCCTTTTTTCTTTCTATGTGCTTTTTTCCCTAATACCAGAGGAAACTGTGGAAAGCGGCAGCCAGGCGACTTTTTTTATTATCTTTAAAACCCCAAGAAAACGAAATGCTCTAAGTATAATCTCTCCTATTGTGTATCACAGTTAATCCTACCAAGTCCCCTTGCTGCTACATCAGTGGCAGTCATTATCGGGCTTCGTCCACTCTTAAATTCTGCCAAGACTCGGTCTCTTTCCGATTGGGTCTTGTCACCATGTATGGCAAGAGCTGGCCATCCGTCCATTCTCAATTGTCTAGTCACTTGATCACACCCTCTCTTTGTCTCCACAAAAATTAGGATTTTACTCCCATCCATTAACTGTTTAAGTAGTGTAAGGAGCCTATCAAACGAGAAAAAAGGCATAAGTATCATATCATATAAGAAGGCAAATAAATATATATATAAATCGTTTCTTATCTAATGACAGAAAAATTAAGAACCTGTTGTATTTCTCTGGCGTCGGTACAATCTCGATTACTTGGTTAATAGACTGGTTAGCTTTTAGATCTGTTGATCCAATAATGGCCTACAAAATAACAACTGTTTTCAGTGCACAACATAAAACATCCCCTACTTTATTCAACAACAGTATACTCAATCCTAATAAGTTAAACTAAATAGCAAGTAAACCTTATATGGATCTCGTAGAAACTGCCTGGCAAGAGTTTCAACCTCTCGTGGCCATGTTGCACTCCAAAGAAGTGTTTGTCTATCAGGTCGGATCTGTGAAAAATAAGGAACAATCTCAAGTTCTGAACAAAAGCCGTGATGGTTCTTATTTAGCAACAGAACAATAAACTGGGAAGATAAAATCTATCGACTAATAATGTTGGTCAACCACCCTTTCCTTAAAGACACTACATGATAGCTTTGGAGAAAGTACAAACATACCTGAGATACAATCTTTCTAATTTGGGGTTCAAATCCCATGTCTAACATTCTGTCAGCCTCATCCAGTACAAGGTAAGTCACTCTCTTCAAATTAGTGTGTTGACATTCCAACATATCAATCAAACGACCAGGTGTAGCAATTACAATCTCAACACCTGACAAGCCAATCATGATTCATAAACTTTGATGTTCCATCCAAGAACCAGACATGAAAACTACACTATTAAAAAATAAAATACCTCTTCTAAGATCACGAATCTGAGGTCCTTTAGGAGCACCACCATAGATACAAGTACTTCTAACACCAGACCTCAACCCGAATTTCCTTGATTCCTCTTGAATCTGAACAGCTAGTTCTCTTGTGGGAGCTAATATTAACACAATGGGGCCATCATCCTGACCTATATTACACCCCAACAATGCAAATAAAAAAGTTGCCGGAAAAATGAATGCAGCTTAAATCAGAATATCACATAGTGCTGTAATACTCACCTAATCGAGGTTGTGCACTAACGTGAACCAATGCTGGTAACAAGTAAGCCAATGTCTTACCAGAGCCAGTCTCAGCAATACCAATCAAATCCCTACCCTTCAACGCCATCGGCCATCCCTGAGCTTGTATAGGTGTTGGCTCAGTAAATCCCAATTTAGCAATTGCTTCAAGAATGTTATCTAACAGATAAAAGGAACCATTAAACTAAGAACCCAAATTAGATATAAATGAACTGGAAACTCTATGACCAATCCAATCAAAATACCTGGAAAGTTAGCATCTTGGAACATCTTCATCGGCTTAGGAACATCACGACCTTCAACGGATATATCCCTCTCGGTTCTGTACATTGCAACATCCTGCTCTGTCATAGCTTGCACAGTGGGACTCTCCACATAGAAATTCTTCTCAAAATGTACAAGATTCCCAAAATTCTGCTTCGGAAGAGAAACACTATCTAGCTCTCTTTTACTCGATCCGCCACGTCCTCCTCCTCCTCCCCAATTCCCTCCGCCGTTTCTATCGCCGTATTGACCATATCCACCTCTTCCACCACCGCGGCCAACAGAGAAACCGCCACTAGGTGGCTGGAAAGATGGGTACCGATTATAGCCGGAATTATCACCGGCCATTACCGGAGATGGTCCATATCCTCCACCACCACCAGTGTACCGTGGGTTGTATGGTGCGGCGGAAGGATCCATCGGCTGAGACGAACCAACTGGGGCGCTAAAGTAACACAGAGAAGATAAGTGTTACAGATCGAAGGAAACAAAAACGAAGAAATTGGTCGATTGGTTTCACTTACCCAGAGCGTTGGCGATACGAATTTGGATCAGCAAATCTACGATCATACGAGCTCATTGTAACTTAAGATGGTTATGGTTTTTGATCTCTCGCTCTCTCGCGTAAATTCTACTACGTAACCTTGGAAACGAATTGATGCTACAGAAGGAAGATAGTGCAAGGAAGACGACGAAAAGCCGCAAAAGGAACAAAAAGCTTAGATTTTTTTTTTGATTCGTTTTGGACAGTAAAATTCCCAAATTAGTAACCCTAATTTGTCCCACCATTTTTCTGTTCTTTTTATTGCGCGAATTTAATTAATTTCCTTTATTTTGTTGGTAATCAGATATGGGCCATGACTAACCACTTAATGGGCTACAAATTGGACCCAAACAATTGTTTAACTTAAATTATTGGAGGTTTTGTGATGGGGGAGTCTATTGCTTTAAACATTTTGCCAACAGTGTCGAATCAAATTTGGAAAATCTTAAAGTTGCGATGGGATTTTTCAGACATACCATCTCATGAGTCATGTGACTACACCAATCCTAGTCATAATACATATTTTCTGGAATAATACCATATACTGTATGTTATTTTCTAACTAGTGAAAAAGTATACATTTGACTTGACCCATAATGCACAGTATTTATAAAATCGAATCATTAACATTACATGGCCATAAGGTCATACTTGACATATTTATAATTTCAAACATAATAATGTTCTTGCAGCAAAAAAAATAATAAAAAAACAAAATCATGTTCAGAGCAATCAGTAAAATTGATGGTAATTAACAATAACATTAACATGGAAGAGACTGCCAAGAGGAAGGTACAAATCAGATTCAGCATTCAATATTTGATTAAAATTTTATGACTAGTTTTCTTTGATGACCAAACGTCTATAATGATGAGCGACTTTTAAGAAAGAAGATTTCTTCAAAATGGAATCAATTAAACAAAAGAATATTCCATTGTTGGAAATAACAGAATTGTCCAAAATGCCCATAGAAGATCCAAGGAATTTTCTATTTGCCCATACGCGTAATATCCCACCATGACATCACTCCTTCCCTATAAAACCCATCCATCTGCAACCTTTCTTCTTGGTTTAAGACACCAAAAACAAACACTCAATTATAAAAAGCTTCCCTCTTCTCTCCCAAATCTTCAAAAATTCAAAAAAAACTAACAATGGTAGCCGTTGATTATACCGAGAAGAACAGTGGAAGCAGTCTCAAGTTTCTATGCAGTTACGGTGGCAGAATCCTCCCTCGCTCCACCGACGGCAAGCTCCGTTACGTCGGAGGTCACACCAGAGTCCTCTCCGTTGATCGTTCTATCTCTTTCTCAGGTTCGTCTCCACTTCAATTTCGTATTGAAATCGATTCTATTTCCGATTTCGCCGAATCTGAGATTGATTTTTTAATTTTGTTTCTCCAGAGCTGATGAAGAAACTCTATGAATTCTGTGGATACTCCGTTGATTTACGATGTCAATTACCAAACGGAGATCTCGAGACTCTAATCTCCGTCAAATCAGAAGAAGAACTAGCGGAGATCGTTGAAGAGTACGATCGCATCTGCGGAGCCAAGATCCGTGCCGTTCTATCACCTCCGAGATCTTCGCATAAGACCGAATCTTCGCCGTCTTCAAGCGGTGATCGATCTCCAAAATCGCCGTTCTCCGTCACGCCTTCACCGCCAAATTCTCCGTCGCCGGCGTATGGAAGATATCTACAATCTCGGTATTGTTTACCTTCCACGGATCTTCCTCCGAGAAGATACATTCAGAGAGCGGAAGAATCGCATTGCTGCTATGCGTGTCGTGTACACAAAGACTCTAGGCTCGTTTGGCATTGACGGAGATTGGGGAAATAATCGAATATACGCCATAGATACGAATACCATGATAATGACGAAGAAGACGCAATTAAAGGATTTAATTTAGGGTTTTTAGAAATTTTTACGATGTGTTGATTTTTTGTGAAGAGAAGAATTAAAATTTTCCTATACAATTACCGGTCGGAGACGTAACCGACGGAGAAATTAATTTAGACGGAGTATATACCGGGACGTTAGTGGCCGTTACTAACCGTTAGAGTCGCCGTTACGACGTGTTTACACGTACGACGTTTGTTTTTTTGTTAAACGTGATACGTGGCGAATAGTGAGATCATCTCGTGTAAATATCGGAGATGTGAACACGTGTGTTGTCCGTGGATTAGTTACGTCACACGTGTCAACCTTTCGTCTTCTGGAGTTTGTTTTTCTTAACGAGGTTCTTTTTTATTTTACTTGTTTGATAAGTAATTTTTTAATTGTTTTCTCAACTTTATAATATTCGATTTTTTTTGTCTGTCTCATCAGGATTAGAGAAGGACATGAGATTACTCACAGTCTCACACGGAGTTCCTTTGTTTATTCGATTCAAAATTTTGCCCGACTTGAGAAAAGGACCATCAAATATATTAATTAATCAGAAAACTATTGGAAAAAGAAATGTTAGTCGGCGTATTTTAGTTGACTTCCTAAATATTCGCAACTTGTGAATGGGACAGATGGAGGAGTGGAGAACTAAAGAATGAATAAGTTGGTGAGCAAATTGTCCCATCTTAACTTGAAAACTTGGAACTCCACAAAAAATATTTGAAGTTGTTCATTGATTATTTCGAATCAAATTTTGAAGTAACAGTACCACATATTTCTTGTTTTTCAGCATTATTTGTTGAAATATCAACCAACCAGCACACGAAATTGGGCTTTCTTAGCATTTTTATACATATTTAAAGTCAGAAACGAATCTCAAATTATTAATTCATACAACCAATCATGTTCTTGTTTTTTATGCTTTTGGCCAAATAAAATTTATTCACGTAAAACCCAACTACATATGTTTTCGTTTAAATTTGTATTATTTCTGGTCAAATATCTTACCCGTAGTTGGCATGTACAGGCCGGTCTAAATTTTGAAAAATGTCATCATCATCAAATCACTACAATCTATAAACCATAAAATTCAATGTCAATACACTAACACAATTAACACCATGAGATTGAGACAATTAACTACGAATAATCCACTGACTAACCTTAGGGCCAAAAGTGAACATTTCAGTCGTTCCTAAGAAAAGAAAAAAACCTGGTTTACAAAGTCAGAATCACAGTCGTTTTATCACAAGAAGATTTAGATAAGGGTCCTCAAGTTTCAAGCCAATGCCATCAATAACCCTTGTGTATTTTCGGCCTCAAGATTATTTATCCGGTTTCTTGCTCAAACTCTTCACCATCTGATTCCTCTGCATTATCTGCATCATCATCCTCTGCTTCATTATCATCCTCTTCTTGTTCGTTGTTGACGACTGGTTTTCCAATTACCGGTAAAGCAGGACTCATCTTTCTGATCTCGTTGCACTGCACCAAACCCAAGACAACAAGAATTTACTTAGAACTTGTCTTAAAACATTCATAACAACAACACTGAAACTGACAATTAGCTCTACTGATCTCTCTCACTTTTGAGCTCCCACGTCTATATAATCACACAATCTAATATATTTAAGAAGAACATATAATTAGAGGTAACACCAACACATCACACGACAAGGAGACATGTTGTCTAAAGTTCACAATGGCTAAATTCCAAATCTGCAAATTTTGTCTTTGCTTCTTTCCTTTCACTTGCTAGTGATTCAGGAAACGGAACTAGTTTTCAAACATTGGAAAACATGTAACAATAAACTCAAATCCTTTTCCATACTAAATCTAGAAACCAAAAATCTCTCCAATTTAAACTCGAAGATCACCCTTGGATCTTTATACATTATTACGGGTCTAAAGCTATAAGATGATAGTCCAATGAACACAAATGCATATATCCATAGAGTCTACACTGGAAAAACCACTACACTAGAATCACAACTCGACATTGGTATCCACTAAAATTCTCACTTTTGTACTAACTTAAAACTCAAACATAGGACCCAAAAGAATATGTTCCAAAGCAGAAAGATTCAGAAACTCATATTCATCTTATCAATATGAAGTAGAGAAGAAAGTGATCTGCCTAAAACCAAAATCATCACCACGGATCGAAAAAGATTGATCATTTACAAAGTAGAAACCACTTATAATCTCGAACACAATCAATAAATTTCACTCATAATCAGCTCAACTTACATGAAACTAAAGATCTAAGATTGACCTTTTATGCTGCCTGTAGTGACAGTCGAAAACTGAAAATTTCCTATTCAGCAGATTCCGAAGGAGAACGAATACATAAATAAAAAAGAAGGAAGCTACCTTTTCTTCGAACTCAGCTTCTTCCATGGCGAGAAGAATCTCCTCGTTCTGCGGCTGAGGCCATTGTAACGGAAGCAAATACGATGCCGGAATCGTCTTCGTCGACGACGGAAATTGGGTCATCAACGTCGGAAACTGTAACATTCTTCTTCTCTTCCTTTTTCTCTCTTAACGAAAATTGATGGAAAAGTAAATAAAGACCAAAAACACAGTGCATTTATTATTGGGCTTTTATCTGTTTAGCCCATTGTTATTGGGTAAAGATAAATATAATTTTGACTATGAGTAGGGACTAAATGTTAAATTTGGGCTTGTAAAATTACAAAAGCATAATTTGAAACCCATTGGGCCACTCCCTACCTTCCGCGCGTGACTTAAATTTGAAACTAACTAACAACGTCTTAAAAATTAAAACTCTAATAACAAAAACGTAAATAGGCATCTGATCTTTTGATTGGTGATGGAATAGTAACATTCCAAATATTTTGATTACCCATAAAACATCGAATCTTGCGAATTCATAGTACTTTTTGTATTATTTTTTGAAAGCTATATTAACATTTTCGTTTATCATTTATGGTAGTATTTATGTATCTTGTTTTAGGTTTTCGAAATAAACTTGTTCATGTCAAAAGAAATTGAAGAAATTCAAACGAATAAAATTAATCAACTCTAATAATTTTCTTATATTTCACCAGTCTACTATCATAATGAACATACTTAATTGTAATGTTTGTTAGTATGTTTTCTAAAATCCACTATTTAACTTGCATGCCATTGCTGTTTATATACGGTCTCTAACCCCCAAAGGAGCCAATTATAGATAAAATACTGACTATCAATTTTGCAAATTTGGTGGTGTGAATAGTTGTAAAGGCTGTACATTGCGTAAAAAAACTTAGGGTAAAATAAAAAAGCATCACATAGTTATTTTAAAAAGGCCAAACACACCTTTAAAAAGGATAACTCTTTACACCTTTATCCCACACCCCATTTCCTTGTGAGAAAGAAACTATGCATGCGGGAATATAACAATACGGCTTTGCTTCTCAATACAACGACATAAAAACTCTCTTTATAAGACTCTCACACACACATATGTTGATATGTATAATACACGTCTCTAAATTTGTGTATCTATCTACATTACAATATATATAGTTTGATATCAATCTACAATTGAAAGCATATATATATAAGTATGTTTCTTGCTTCAGTTCTTCACCAAAAACTTGTGTTCTTAATCTTGGTTTATCACGATGAAATTGTTGTCGATGATGATGATGATGGAAGCTATTGTCCTGGCTAACTCACCTTGAGGTCCTCGATTCCATTGATGACGCTAAATGGGGAATAAGCATTCCTGGTCCGATCCATTTCATGTCACTTAAATCTTATTATTTCGTATAATAATCAAATTCAATGTTGTTCAAGTTTGTATTCGATGTTTTAATCACTTACGTATGTATTTTCTCATGGAATGTATCGTCGAACTAATTATTCAAAACGACCTTTATTTTGAAAGGAATGCTTTTTTATTAATTGGAAATTACAAACGAAAACAAACAATTTGTGTCCCCAACTATATTTTTTGGACCAATTAACTAATCACTAAAGGTCTCATGTGGAGACTTAATAAACCTTAAATGTAATTGTCATTATGAGTTTGAATGACGTTATGCTGAGTTCAATGAGAAAATATGGTTGGTAATTGGTAGTTGTGTGTCATAACTCGTAATTAAATCACGCCACAAATAATTAACTCGATGCTAATTAAGAATAAAACCTCTTTTCAAAATAAACAAAATTAAAAGCTTTCCATGTCAAAGTTGCTTCCTTTGGCTTCTTCCTACACACTTGCTTCACATGTCTACTACACTGACTGACTGACACAACGATAAAGTACACTTATCGTGTTTCTTGGTCTCATCATAAGTTCAATGGCGGACAATCGAAGAAGAAGAAGCCTATTCGACTTCCTACTTTTCTCCGTGTTTCTAGGACTCGCATGTCTCTGTTTATCTCCGATTCCGGCAACAGCTCAACGTCGGAAACTCAGGTTCAGTGTTAACGGCGAGTTCAAGATACTACAAGTGGCGGATATGCATTTTGCTAACGGCGCTAAGACGCAGTGTCAAAATGTTCTTCCTAGCCAGAGAGCTCATTGCTCAGACCTCAACACCACCATCTTCATGTCGCGAGTCATCGCCGCCGAGAAGCCTGATCTTATCGTCTTCACCGGTAAGACCCCCAAATTGAACAAAACCCTAACTTTTCTTCTCGTGATTTGAAAAATCTTAACTTTCAGGATGTTTACATAAACCCTAATTGTGAAATTTCGAATCTTTTTGGGGTTTTGTTTCGTTTCAGGTGATAACATATTTGGGTTTGATGTAAAAGACGCTTTGAAATCCATAAACGCTGCGTTTGCTCCAGCGATTGCGTCTAAAATCCCATGGGTTGCTATTTTGGGAAACCATGACCAAGAATCTACATTTACAAGACAACAAGTTATGAATCACATTGTGAAGCTTCCCAACACTTTGTCTCAAGTGAATCCTCCTGAAGCTGCTCATTACATTGATGGTTTTGGTAATTACAATCTCCAAATCCATGGAGCTGCTGATTCGAAACTACAGAACAAATCTGTTCTTAATCTTTATTTTCTCGATAGTGGAGATTATTCTAGTGTTCCTTACATGGAAGGTTATGATTGGATCAAAACTTCTCAGCAGTTTTGGTTCGACCGCACTTCAAAACGTCTCAAGGTACATCAATGATGAACATGATCAATCTTGTTTTTTGATCATGACATTGTTGTTTTAACCCTGGTTTTGATGATATTGCAGAGGGAGTACAACGCAAAGCCTAATCCTCAAGAAGGTATAGCTCCAGGACTAGCTTACTTCCACATTCCATTACCGGAGTTTTTGAGTTTTGACTCAAAGAACGCTACAAAAGGAGTGAGACAAGAAGGTACATCCGCGGCTTCTACAAACTCGGGTTTCTTCACAACATTGATAGCTAGAGGAGATGTGAAATCTGTGTTTGTGGGTCACGACCATGTCAACGACTTCTGCGGTGAACTTAAAGGTTTGAATCTATGTTATGGTGGTGGATTTGGGTATCATGCTTATGGTAAAGCTGGATGGGAAAGAAGAGCGAGAGTTGTGGTTGTTGATTTGAATAAGAAGAGAAAAGGAAAGTGGGGAGCTGTGAAATCGATTAAGACATGGAAGAGGCTTGATGATAAGCATCTCTCTGTTATTGACTCTCAAGTTCTTTGGAACAATTCTGCAAACAAATTAGTTGTTCGTTGATATTGATTCCATGTGTTGTTGTTTTGATCTGTCTACTAAATGTTCTGTTTTAGTTGGTTTTGGGTTTCATAGAAACTGTTTAAGTGTTTATCATTGAGTTAGTTTTAAACTCCATTTGATGTAATTTTGTTTGGTTTAAGACTTTAAGGCAAGAAAGTGAAAAACTAAACTTTCAAACACATTAGAGATGTGAGTAGTATTATATTTTAACCGTTCTTTAAACTTTTGATTAATCGTTTTACCATTTTGTGTTACCAATCCGATCCAATAATTAAAACGTTTTGTCTATACTTTATAAATTTGGCTACATAACGTTTGATTTTGGTGTTTTACAGTAACACCTAATCAGTTTATAACAAAAATTTGATTTGTTTGGTAATACATGATTTATAAAATAACCTTGAAAGAATAATCAAGTAGCCCGTATAGCTCAGTGGTAGAGCGTCAGTCTTGTAAACTGAAGGTCCGTAGTTCGATCCTGCGTGTGGGCACCTTTTTGTTTTTTTTTCCCATTTTCATTTCCTTTCATTATCATTGCGAAACGGCGACGTTAATAAGTTTCAACCCGTCGTCATTTTCACTCGTGTTTGACGAGCTTTTGGTTTCTTAGGGTTTTTGATCTCTGCAATGGCGAATCTAATTCCTAGATTCCTCAGGAACAAGTCTTGCTTCAATTCAATCCAAAGGCTTACTACTACTCCTTCTCTCTTCACTTACCAGAAGCCCTACTTCAACAACAACAACAACATCGACTCTGTTATTGAGAAACCCGATCCAGTTTCTTTTACTAATCCTTTGATTACACTCTCCGGGAATGAATCCAATCAACCTATGCGGTTTTACCCTAGTTTCTCCATGGGGTTATGCTTGAATCCCAAAATGATTCAAGGTCTGGATCTAGCTGAAACAGCGTCGTTGGAGGAGGAGGAAGAGGATACGAAGGAGATTGTGATTTACGCTGATAGTGTGAAGAAGAAGAGGAAGAAGAAGATGAACAAGCACAAGTATAGGAAACTCAGGAAACAGCTTGGTCGCAAGTCATAGATTTTTTTTACTATTCCGGTGAGAAGTTTGCTCCTTTCATGTCTTCTGAATTACTGGGATTCAAAGGATGAACCTTTTTTATTGAATCAGAACAAAAAATTTCTAAATTCCATTGCATTGTCATTAGTCTGTGTTCATCGTTTGTCTTGACAACACATTTCTAATAAAACGTTTGCTCAATTCACACACTGGTGCAGTATGTCTTTATGATTTTGAATTCTATAGGATTTGCCAATTTGCTGTCTTGAGTTTTCTTGCTAGTTGGATGCTCCAAGTTTGTTTCTTTCCTCTATGCACTAAGCTAGCATGAATTCTTCATTTCATTATCAGTTCTTAGTGATTGTATAAACGTTATCAGTGTGTACTTTTCATGTGTCATTTGCTTGGAGACCCGCTAAGGGTATTTAACCTGGTTTGATTGTAGAGTTAGGTGTCGCAATGAGATTACTTCTTTAAGCTTTAACTGGTGTACTCTGGATCACATGGAACCTTAGATGATATCTTAGGGTAAAGTTCCATTGTTATCCAGGTACTGATTCACAATCGCTTTTAGAAATTCAATGTTTATTGCAGTTGATGCGGATGGTTGGTATCTTCAGATTGTTATCAACTTCTATGTCTTGAGTTAGTCAGTTAGATGAAGAGGATACTGATGTTCTATTTAGTTGTAAAGCTAGAAATGGTTGTAACAATTATCAAAGCTCAAAAATGCAGAATTTGCAGACATAGTTAGTGTGAGTCATACTAGTCTCTCTGTGTTGGCATTCAAAGACTTGCACTATAAACTTGTAGTAATCTACATCAGAAGAGTGACATTAATCTTTTCCAAGTTTGATTACTAGTATTAATAGATTTTATTATCATTCTTCTCTGCTTCAATAGCGTTGTTGTTCCAAGTTCCAACTCTTGAGTTTTAATTGCATTGGTTTTGGACATTCTTGTTTTTTTGTGATTCGTTCATTTGCTAAGGCTGTGTACCTTAGAGAATAATGGGTTATGATCTTGAATCTACTAGCAACTGTTCGTTGCTTTTGGATCATATCAGTTCTTTTTCTTTCTCAATGAAACAGAGCATTTCTTCTGATTTTTAGACCAAGATGATGGTGTTTATGTAGCTTAAAGGATTTATATGATTAGTTCATGTGTGACAACGTTAGTGATTCATGTCTACTAACATTCACACCCGATTACTCTGTTTTTTTCTTTTCTATTGCATTGCATATCTTAGTTGAATTTAATATATCAAATAATGGGAAAAAATCTACATTTGCTATAAATATCTCTTTATTGGTACTAAGTACTAACAAAGTAATAATACAACAAAATGTCGAGAAACGTCAGAAGATCAGAGATAAATATCTTATTCAGTGCTAACACCTAAAACTGAATGTTAAAGTTAGAGCTATGAATCTCTTTCATTCCTTAACCACAAGAACCGATACACTGTTTACACAAGAGAGCCTCTAGAACATCTCTAGGTCATATAATTCTCAATCACAGGAACACATCGTCGCTCACAAGTCAAAATATCAAACAATGCATAATTAATCGTATCACTCCCATGACTCTTTACCTCCACGGAACCTGCAGGATGCTTCCAAGTCTTTGCTTACTCCAGCTCATCCAAGTCTTTGGTTAAATCTTTAGTCACCACTCACTTATTCTGTGTCATTACTCCTGATAAGAATCTTTTTTGTCGTTCGTATGTAAACATTCTTTTCTTTAATTCATACGTGGTCGAATCTTTAGTCACCTCTATCGTCATGATAAGAATCATTGTTGTCGTTAGTATTAAAACATCGGTGACTGCATTGCTCCACTACTCAGAAAGCTTTACGGGTTGATATTGTCATCTTCTTTTTTGTTTTTTTTCTTCAAAATATGTAAAAATAACAATTTAGAATAAGTTTCATGTTGAAACTTTAGTGAATGAACTTGCTCGAGTTGTTTAACCTTTTTATGTCAAAACTCGTGTTATAACATGAAAATATTCATTTCCATTTCAAAAGAACAATTCTTGTATTTGATTTTTTTTTTATTAAGTGCATTCATCTGGTAGTTAAGAAGTATGAACTGAAATGTAAGAGTAATTGACATCCGACACGAAACCACATTGCGTGGTTCATCTGTCCCCCACGCGTCTTTCCTTTTTCCAGTCGAACCCAAGTATGAATGAAGAATTTAATAAAAATATCTCTGTTTTAACTAATTATAAGCACATGTTTTTTTCTAATAATTTGCCTTGTTTGCTTTTGAATCCTCAATCATGATCAACCTTCCACTATACCAGTGACTAAGACCGGTTGGTCAATTTTGATCTCCAATATTGAATTTCTATTATTTCCATCAAAATTCTCCTTTGTATCATGCATGGTTGAAGCTATTGTGATTGATTAGACCGATCCAACTTGAATCTCATTTAGATTTTTTGTGATTCATATGCAACCAGGTCTAGTCATATAATTTGGCATGACCAATCAACTACAAAGAGAATAATTATTTTGTTTCCATCTTGTCACATTACTTTAGATTCAGTAATCCTTTTGCGTTTGACGTTAGCTAGTTTAAACCGGATCAATCTGTATACTTTTTGCCACAAAGTCTCCAAAAACCCTAATACCATTTTATAACCAATAATACATTTCTATATAATTCGACCGACCAAACAAAACGACAGATTCAAAGGGTTACTCATTGACAAGTTTAACCCAATCAACCAGTCCGAGAGACAAATAACAAACAAATAAACCTTCCGACTCAAGTAATTAATGGCTTCTAACAATCGCTCACTATATAATCTAATAAAAACACATATATTGTATATTCACATTAACTTGTTCCGGATTCTGATCAAATCTTCTGCTTCTTCTTTAAATAACACTTCACTTTTTTTCTTCTTTGATTGAGACAACGAAGACATGGCTTTAGCAGACGCTACTCTTCTCACCAGAACCTTCCACTTCGTGTCCTCAACCATTTTCTTGTCCTTTTCACCTCTATTCTTATATTGCCTACTCCAATCACCAAAACAAATAAAAAGTTGACAACGAGATCAGATTCTCATTTCTTAAAATATCTTTTAATAATTCTACCAAACAAAATATTTCCAGCCGTCCGATCACGACTCATCATCTAATAAGTAGGCTACCACCACAAAAAGATAATTATTATTGGCGCCGAAAGTTAAAAAAAAATCAAATGAGATCTACTATCGAAAAGTGAAAAACTTTTATCATTAGAAACATTTAAAATGTGGTTTTGATTATTCTAAAATGTCGGATTTTTACCTGCAAAGAGGGACACGGCAAGATTCAGATTGGTCACAAATCGAAGAATGGAGTCTAAGGAGTTGAATCATTCTCTTGCATCGGACACAACCTTTGCCATCGACTCTTTTCTTGCATACTGCAAAGTGACGTATAAGAAGTTGAAGTCCGTAACAAGTCGAAAACGCACTGCATGGACCGGGTTTTGCTTGACATGTTGACTTGTTGTCTAAGTTAGACGATGGTCCGACCAGTGTGCAACCTTCGGTGCATATGTGTTCTATACATTCCATGGCTTCACTCAGCTGCAAATACAGATTCTGTTCTCGTCTGTGTCTCCTTCTTCTTTTCTTCCTCTGCAAGAAATTGACCCAAAAGAAACCTAATTCAATAAAACAGAGTTTTCTTGAAGAACCAAAAAAAAAGAAAACAAAAAAGTGTGGTTTGAGTTAATTACCGATTCTGCATCGTCGATGAATTGGAGAATGTCAAGTTCAAGAAAAGGATCGTGTTCTTGAAGAAACTTCCATCCTTCTGTCTGTTCAACGGTCTTGAACTTGTAGTGAATGAATCGCATACACTTGAGACAGAGGTCAGGTGCGTCGCAGAGACGAGCCAGCTGGAGAATATCGACAACGTTTTCGGCGGTTACTCTCTCACCGACGCCTTTAGTGCACCGTTGCTTTAACTGAGTCACCATATACACGTGTGATAAAGCCAGTAGATGGATTCCGTATTTTTCCATCTCATTCTCCGTGACACTAAACAAAAGATACATATAGGGGTATTCTAGTCATTTTGCATACTAAGGGTAAAATTTGCCGTTGATTTATTCAAATTTGATGTTGGTACTAGTTTCGTGTTCCTTGTGTTGTGTTTCACACGTTTTTGAATATGAAACAAGTCTAAATCAATCGCAATCTGGTTGTAGTGATTTTAATGTATGATTAAAACGTTGGAAAAGTCGAGTTTGGTAAAGATCTTTAAGATGATGTATTTAATCAAGCATTCTTTTTAGTATGATTTGTATTTTTGAAGTAATAAATCTACGGATTAAAAAAAAAAATCTGACGATCAAGAAGATATGAAAAAGAGAGAAAGACGAACCTCGGAGAATAGAGGAATCTGACGAAGACTGAAACGGCGTCGCATGGAACACCGAGAATCTTAATAACTTTCTTCGATGATCCGCCGTGAATCTTCCTCGGCTTCTCGATGATGTTCGTCAGTACCGGTGAGACCGAAGCCTGCATTTAACAATTTTAAACAAACAAAAAAGATAAGCACCAAAATAAAAAAATATTCGATCATACAAAGAAAGTAAGAAGAAAAGAAACTTACGAGGATGCCGGAGTGTGCCGGAATACTACGACGACCGGAGGTGATGATCTCAACATCAGTTTCCACAAGATCATACGAAATCTTATTGGCGTTTAGTGAAACGCCGTCGTTTTGAGTGGCGGTTATAGCCATCGTTTTAAGTTTTCAGAGAGAAAGAGAAAGAGAGAGTGTTGGTAAATTTTGTTGTTGGAGGCTGGAGGGTTTTAATTTGATGATGGAGAAGCTTGAGGGCATTGCTTCTCTGGATTTTATAGACACAGCTCAACGAAGTCTGGTCCTTTTTGATTACTTGTTAATAACACGTGGCATTTTTTTATGATAAATATCTTGTTTTTGTTTCTGTTTTACCCTACGCGCCTTTGTAGATGCGTGTATGTCAATTAATCTCTGTTTTTTTGGTAACCAGAATAATTGGAAATAAAAGTAGTGAACTGTATATTCAGGAGTTTTGGGGTCTCAGATCTGTATTTCTCTGAGATAAGTTATGATTCATTGATAAATAATTTGCGGTTGTCTTTAACACCAACCCAAATGCAAGTAATTGGCTATGGTTTTTCCGTTTTGATAAATAGATAATCGTATATATAGACACTAAGACACAGATACAATTAGTTGTATCTTAATCTATACACAGATAACACCCAGTATTTGAGTCTACTTTAAAAGCATATAGTTACATGTTGTTATAAATTTTTATAAACTAAAATGAAACAGAACTTCTTGCTTACAAAATTTGAAGCAGAAAAACTGAAAATATACTACTGTTTGACAGAAAAAAAGAACTAACAAATGTGAACAAACCCAACAACAAAAAGCCTATGTGTACTTATCTCATTTATGTTTATATTGGACTAATAAATATACAAAGCACAATTTAAAAAAAAAAAAATCTCCAGAAGATAAGTTCAATTTTATTTTCCTAGTTTGAATAGTTTGAAAATTTAAGTCTGCATATCATTTTTGGACCCGAATGACATATTTTATTTAATTAGATAAATATATTTTCTCCATTCAGAGCTCATATCATATGTTAAAATCTATGATCAGTTACATTCATCTTACTACGCTTAGATATGTATAAAGGATTTGGTGATGCAGCTTATTATAAACTTCCCTAGGACTAATATGCCTCAAACATTGTCAAATAGCCGCAGTGCCCCCTAACACAACATATTCTATAATACATTGTATAACAAAAGTATTTTCTTATTCCCAACCTGATATACCAACAGGATCTAACCTATAGATCATTACAATATATTATGTTTTTAAATGGACCTTTCGATACACCAATGTCGACTATATTTTATTCCCAACATTACACACATATATTAATACTTTCCACTGAAAGTATCTAGAAATAATATTGCCTTTGGCCCTTTGTAATGTTTGGGATGACAATAAAACAAGTAATGTATTTTACTTTTGGTACCATGTAGGATGTTTGTCCCCATGATTCATGAAGTCACGAATGTTTATCTTTTTTTATTGATCCTACGTGGGAAAAGTGATAAAACCGGTCAAGAAATTTGCCTTTGTGATGTAGAAAAAGTGCTGATAGTAGTATTATTCTAAGTTTGAGAAAGGGTGGTTATTGAAGTAAACCGACCCTTGCCTCTTCCCAAGAGCCCACCTCCTCGTCTACGTGGCTTGTTGATCCTCATCCACTCTCAAGCCCTCTTGTCTATCCACTTGTCATTCTCTCATTTATCCATTTCTGCCACTGGCCTTTGTTAATTGTGGTTTAAGAATGCCTGAACATCATAGGATGTTGAAGAACTTATCGAAGAATGAAATAAATTTCGCCGCATATATTACACGTGGCAAATCTGGTAGTCTAGGCCAATATGGCAGTCAAGCTTAACCATTAACATCATGACACGTGTCAAATAAGAGCTTTATGTTGCGCATCAAGCTCTTAAACGAAGTACTTAAACGAATTCAGAATCAGTTCCAAGAAATTTCAATATCCGTGTTGACATTTAACAACTAGTGTAGACATCTCATAAGGCCATATAACTATTCTAAGTTTCTAACTATTGGAAAATTAATGTGTTAAGGTTTCAGAGTAGTAGTTTATGTACACTTTTTAGTTTTATAACATTTTATTATAAGATGTCGGGGGTGTTTTCCTTTCATTAACTCTACAAGTATATGTATATTCGATATATTAATCATGTTGTTGTTATAACTTTAAGTATTCACAAATGGCTCTTTAAGAAAACGAAACATCAAAATCCAAAACTTGTGGATAAGTTTCGACGGAAGAGAAAAGTGAAAAGTGTTAATAAACTAATGGATTTGATGATTTCATGTAAGATTCTTCCCAACACATTTAAGGGTTTAGAAATTAAAATATTACTGAACACTTTCTATTCTAAAATTGTTTGTATTCCACTTGAACTCTGAAGCACTGGAGATTGATGTGCATGTTTATACTCCGATCTTATCCTTTGAGTTTGGACTTTGGATATATATTGCCCATTTATATAATGCAAGTAGCCAAGTATGAAGTATCATGAATCAGCGATGTACTTATAAAAACTGAAAACAGTAGATTTTTAATGTTTTTAATTGTGTGTATAGTCTAGTTGGAGAAAGATGTATATTAGTGTATATTTCCATATACATTCTCCAATAAATAATTTTTATGGTTTGACATAAAAGTCTAACACGAAAAAATAACATGCTCAACACATTCAGTTTAAATATCTAGTTTTTTTATTATTATTATTGTTCATCAAATATGTTACCAAGATTAAAATTTTAATTTTTACAATAAATGGTTGACTAACTCAAAAATCGGGATGACCGTTGACCTGACCAGCTTCCCATGGTCTTCGGAGCCAACCCTAACCACACGTTGACGAGGCGCTGACTCGGAATATTTAGAAACTTATCTTCTTCATTTTTTTTCCTTCTAAACATTTATGCTAATTGCCTAATTGGAAATAAGTTTGTATTTTCTATTTGGAACACAACAAAGTAAATAAATTAAAGTAGAACAAAATAAAACAGATCTTTGTGCGGCTCACAAATTCTCAATGTGGCGTGGCGGGTAGTTTTGTTTGGTGCTAGTCTAGCCTTTTAAAATAATCTTTGAACTTGGTCAAACTATAAACAAATTTGTGGGCTTCATGTTGATTTTATAGAAGCTGTGTGCAGTTTCTAAGTAAGCTCAGAAACAATTGGGTCTAAAACCTTTCAAAAGGGCCCAAAAATAGAAGAAAAGATTTAAGGGCAGTACGACCTGGAAACAACGATTGTGTATGTACATGGAGGCACTATATATTGAGGTGTTTTAATATATAAATAGTTAAGATGTATTCATTGATAAGATAATCATAAGCAACATGTTACACTTACAAGAATAATATATCTTTTATATACACATAAATAGAATAATCGTCGAATAGACAAAGACACCCAAATCAAGCGAAGCTTTGTTGAATTTGTTGGATAATCGGAGGAATAATTGTCTGATAAGCTTTCTCCGATGGATGTGCAATGTCCCAAAACACATAACGAGACGCATCCAAGCACGGTATGGGAGCCGCCGGAGCACAACAACAAGGTCTAGTTGGCGAGATAAATCCTTAAAAAAAACCAAAAATATGATCATGAAAAATTGATTCACAAGAATTGAAAATTTTATAGCAGTAAAGATTTTGGTGATTTAGACTTTACCTGATCTTAGAGGGTTTTTGACAAGTTCGAGGAGAGGATTATACATGTCGACGTATATCGAACGAGAACCTGGGAGCATCGAGTTGAGGTTGTTGACTTCATCCGCTAACTTCCTATTAAAGAGTCTAGCCACTGCGTTTGCGGGTTCTAGACATAAACCTCCAAGAGCATTGCTTGCTCCCGGCAAGCAACCCAATGGTAATGTTCCCATAATCGCGAATTTTCTTGCTCCCAAATTATATAATTCCTATATCAATATTGTTTTGTCCATAATGGAATTTAAAATTTTAAGTCAGAGTATGTAACTTTGGAATTAACTTTGAAAAGTATTATACCTTTATGAATGATTGAGTCCATGAAACCATCAAGTCAGTGTATGAAAAGATAGTGTATCGAGTGTTTCTTATCGGATTTGTGAAATATGTGATGGCAATATCGTTATTCCCAGCGGAAATGACAAAAACTGCATTCGATATGATTGATCTTGTTTTCTCTTCGTCTCCTGTGATGCTATTCAGCTTTGCTATGTAAGCTTTGAAGTCATTTAACTGGTCTGGTACCCAAATAACTCCCTATATTTTTTTTTTAACAAATATGAAATTATATTAGTCATTTTTAATTGTTAGATGAAAGAAATTCAAAGCACATTATCTTAAGTTTAATAACCGTACCTGAATTCTGGCGGTCATTGGATCTAAACCGGAACCACCAGAAGCAAAACTAACACCGGTTAAGATATCATTGGGTTCAAGGAATGGACTACGATAAGCTGGTACAATATTCTTTATTCCCAAACCTTCGGCTGCATTCATTTTTCACCCCACCAAAAAAAATAGAATGATGAATTCACTTTTTAATAACAAAAAAAAAACGTGAAAATGATTATAACTCTTAAAGAAATTACCAATCAAATCTGTAGGAATTCTTCCATTGCCAAATCTTCCTGTGGCTCTTCGAGTTACAAAATCTCTTCCATAGGGATAGAAATTAACCTTAGTTAGAGTCATGAGATAATTGTTGTTGCCTGTATCGAGAATTGAATCTCCGAACGCTATAACCGCGGGAATATTTCCGGCATGAACGATAGAAACTGATATAACAGAGACTAATACTATTGTGGTTTGAATAACTAGAGAATTCATTTCAAAAGGCATTGATATATTCGTTTTTCACTCAATTCAAGATGTTTTACCATTAGAGTAAAATGAGATTAAAGGTGCTTCATTATTTATAGACCCGACGAAACATAGCTGTTATGGTTAGTTTTTGCTGTTACTGAATAACTATTTTTAAGAGGTCCATCGAATCGAATTTATCCATTGATAGGTTTTTATCGCTCATCTTGATTTTTTAGAGAATTATGTTATCCTGTTAACCATTAGCTGTGTTTGATACGTTACTATAGTTCTGTTTAGACTGAATGCTAAAAATGATACCTTTCCCAGTACGTACACTTAATTCTATATGTATTAAGTATAATATGGAGATATATGTTACATGCTTATATATAGATGTACAAAAAATATAACATGCGTATATACATGTGATAATGTGAGTTAATAACAAGTCATTTAATAACCCTCATCTGTTTTATGATAAGTGTCATTTTGGCTTATTTCACATATACAGTATTCAGATTTTTCTCAATATACAAACATATCTCTGTTTGACATATCACTAATTAAATCATATACTAATAAATGCAAATGTTATTAGTTTTAAACAACGGGTAAAACTGGAATTTGGTTTGAAAAGTCAGCATCAAAAATATTACATTCAGACATGAACGACTTCCTTTTTGAAGTGGAGATTTTTGAATATGTCAAATGAGTCAAAATGACAAATTTTTTATAAAACATATGAAGTATTTAAAATGACTAGCTAATTATATATATGCTACATATTTCTATTATGTTTATACATATAGAATCAAGTGTACATTAGGGATCAAAAGGTATCGTTTTTAGAGTTATAGTTGTAATTAAGTTTTAAACCGAGTGAAATAACTCTGCCGACACAACGACAAGATAAAATGTAATAAACTCTTCTTCACTTTCCCATCAAGATTATTACATTAGCTTTCAAGTGCTAGTTTCATTATATTATATGTATATACACACATGCGCACACATACACGTTGATGGGCTATGATCAACAATGAGAACCCCTTTTGCAGCTGAGTGCACCCGAGGCTATAGTTATCTCACCAACATGAGAGGACGGTCTCGCGGCTAGACTCGAAGCTTTTGAATAGCTTGATGATTTAGCTGGTCCAGCACCAGAATAGGTGAAGAATGCACCATTAAGCAGTAGATCTCCTTCAGATCTCCAATTCCAATTTCTCCATTCGTCTTCCGGCGCATCCTCGTGCTTTGTTACCTATTTCCCCCCAAAAAAGACATAAGGATACAATCCAAGAACTTTGAATAAAATTAAGTGAAATAATTTGACACATAGAATTTGGTTAAAATTGAAGAAAAAAAAAAAGTTTGTGAACCTCTTTGCTAGATGAGTCATCAGGAGCAAGAAAACGGTTGCCTTGAGAGTTGATGGTAGGATTAGCACTTCCTCCAATTGCATACATTTCCCAATGTGTATAGTCATTGTTCACCACATGGAAATATCCATGTCTACACCTATATTTATATAATTTTTCATTTAGGTTGTTAAAATCAATTTTCATGTTCTACTTGTAGAATTCATCTCTCTGAATTGATCTACATCTAAAAATAAGATATTAACAAAATGTTAGCTCAACTAACCAACTATTATTTTTTCAGTTGATTTAGACATAGCTAGCATACTTATTTCGGTTGATCCATCTTAGATTTATTAAAGAACGAAACGTATTAAAGTTTAGAGCAGTAATTGTATCTTGGCTTTGTTATTTTATTTTAAGAATATGTCCAACCGACAATATACTTGACTTTTATAGTTGGTGACACATATATCCACAAATATAGGTATACTAAATAAAAAATTCTGTTTTGATAAAATACCTTGGCATTCTTTGGACGAGGCCTTCTCCAAAATGGTTAAAAGCGATAGTGACTTGCATGTTCTTGTCTTGTTCGTACGTATCACTGTGTCCCAATAACATAACCTTATTATGATGCGTCAAATAATTGTTCGAGATCGTTATAGCCGTTGATCCACGAATTGCATCAATTAACCCGTCGTTGCAATTCGATAGCGAGCAATGATCAACCCACACGTGGCTTCCACCGAATATTGACACACCGTCACCGTCGGATACCGTTCTATATCCGTAATGCTCTGGTGAGTCACGTACGTAAGTATTCCCACCTTGCTTGCAGTCATGTATGTGTAAACCATGGATGATGATGTTGGTTACATATTGTATGGTTATACATGGCCCACCGGAGATGTGTACGGAGGCTCCTCGTCCGTCTAGGGTTTTGAAAGAATTCATGATGAGTTCTTCTTTTAGTTGGATCGTCATGTCTCGCTTAAAAATGATCCATAGCGGTTCATCTTGAATGACTGCGTATCTTAGTGTTCCCGGTCTAGGGTTTACTGGATCATCGTTTCCTGGATCCGTGACCACATAGATTTCACCATCACGACCGCCAATAGCGTTCTTGCCAAAACCGATACCACAGTCTGCTAACCGTTTTCGGTTTTTCTCCCAATCCTTGTCGCATCGCCAACAATCATCGATTGGATTACCACTCCCGCACGAGAAGAACCCTAGCTTCCTTCTTGATATGGACTCGTTTATTTTTCTAATGCATTAACCAACAGACAATATATTAGCATTAATTAATCTTGACGTACGTAATTAGGCGTACTCATAAGTCATAGCTATTAATGCAGCAATAGTAACAAGTGAGTTTGTGATCAAGATCAAAATTAGCCTTGGATAGAAAGAACTTGGAAGCAATATCTAATACCAAACATTTGACTATTTGAGTGTATGTAAAATGCTTTTACATTTTTGTTAGAACATATACCTGTGTACTTCCTCGACAACAAGCTCAGGGTCGGAAACGGGCAAAGACGAAGCGAGAGCGGAGAACAAAATGCAGCAGAAAAAGATAAGTGCGAAGGATAGATATGAAGAATTTAGCATTGTGTTTCTTTGGCTTTTTGTTGTTGATAAATTTGAAGGTATTAAAAGAGAATTGGGACGAAACATATGAGTGAAGAGAGAAAGACAAAGCAAAGCGATAGACTATATAGCATATGAACACTTCGGGTGATTTATTGCGCATGCAACTTGACGTTAATTGGACCCACCTTGCTTAACCTTTTTCCTCTTCTTGTGAAATTATTTTGGTGTGTGAGAATGGAATCAACCCAAGTCATTTTAGAGAAGAAGAAATAATGCAAAATGTTTCCTAAGATTCAAATTTCATGATACCTGATAAAAAGTGTTTGGCTGAACTAAAAAGTGTTGTTCAGAAATGTAATTCTGATCAAGCTAAACGGAGCTGGTTATGATTTAAAAACGGAAGGAGTAATATCAGCCATCATTACAAATATAATTGGCTCAACAGTTCTAATAATTAAGATTATCAAACCGATAGCACTTAATACTGTATTCAACATTCAGGTAACGCTAGGAATGAGTCACGTGGCTTAAAGAAAAAAAACACAGAACTCGTAATTAAAATCTCAACGAACTTAAAGCTGAATGTTGGTGAAACACTAAGTACGGTGCACCAAAAGTCAACACTGTGTTAGTAATGTACTTTAGTACTAATATTTAATATTACGGTTTAATTTTTGTACCTTTATCATTACTTTTACGTTTTAACGGTTGAATATTATCAATAGCATAGCAGTTAGCTCAATTTAACTGATTTTTTTTTTTTCCTTTTTTTTTTTTTTTTTT
>Ga0041059_1000467_pt1 | contig 30468 bp, 31 predicted proteins | sample AraColnosormetaG_FD_56232 | JGI IMG/M metagenome (GOLD analysis project Ga0041059, IMG submission 56232) | Arabidopsis roots microbial communities from North Carolina, USA - Col MF nosort | ecosystem: Host-associated > Plants > Roots > Unclassified | place: USA: North Carolina | collected...
TTTTTTTTTTTTTTTGTTACAGTACTCTGATTTCAAGTAAAATAATAATAATAATACTACACATACTTATTTTTTATACTTGGAGCCTAAAATTTACGGCCGCACGAACGGAGTGCACGTTTGCTTCTGTCACATGTTTGTTTGTCCGAGTTTTTGCTCTTGCATACTGCCGTTGTAAAAAGTTGGAAAGAAAATAATCTTAACTTTTCAATTTCAAATTAGAAATGAAATCAAAGAAATTGGAGCTTGACTTGTCTTTTTATAGATATCCTCCTTTTACCTATTTTACTATACTCAATTCTTCTATTTTTAGGATCCTTCTGAAAATTAAATTAATTTTTCCATTTATGTTTGTAGTTTCTTATTTCTGACAAAACAAATGTTGGAAAAAATCTATCCTTAGATGCCACGTGTAGCTATTCGATAAGTGATAAGATTCAGTATTATCTGGAGCGTTAGCGTTAAATAACACTCTTAAGCTTCACATGTTTTATCGCTTACACTCAAATTAAGTCTATGTAATTACAAAATTACAACACTCTCTCCATCTCTTTGTTTTCTCCGCAGATGATGAGTGTGAAAACCTGTAAAGTTGAGGTAAAGCAATTTATCGGTTTCGCTTTTAAATTGTTTGTTATCGAAAACTTGTTTTGATATCTCTTATGGCTTTTCTTATTTATGTGTTGTTTGTTATAAACTTTGTTACAGCCTTTAAAAGGGCAAACACCACTTAGAAGTAGCAAGACCAAACAGGATGCTAAACCTTATTCGTGTTCTTCACCACCATCCATCAAGGCGTATACATCTCCATTCGTAAGCCAAAAGACTTCAAGACGTGTTGCTTTGTCTGCTGAAGATATCAAGAATGCTCATAGAGAAGCGACAAAGATCTCGAGTTCGAGCTGTGGATCAAGCAAATGGACAGGAAATTTCATTCTCATGGTGGAGCTTCGAAGAAAGATTATCAATTTTAGAACCATCATTGATCTTCCTCCTCTGACCTATTATCTCTCTATATCCAATGTACGTTACCTCTTCCCTACGTTTTCTTTCTTTCAGATAATCGTATCTTTGACCTAATAAACTCACAGACTAATCACAATGAGAATTTTCTTTTAGTTTCTGAGGTGAAAAGTAATGTGAATTTTCCATTAACAAAATCGAAAAAATGTTATTTGCATAATGAATAAAGAATGTGAAGAAGTTGTAACTAGCTATATCTCATCGTAGCAATTACAAAAAAAAAAGATATCCCAGTTCATAAGCAGTGATCAAATAGGTAAATCCAGTGAAAATCGATTCCTTGGTTAAAAAAAAAAACGCACCACTTGATTTGTGTGTTAGATATGACTGATTTGTGGCGTTGTTGTTTGTTTTCTGGATCAATGGTAGATGGTGATGCGTACGATGAAAGATCTCCATAAGCTCTGTCCTGAGATCATTGACAGCTCCCAAATCCTCGAAATGAGACGTGAAGAAGTTGACAAGGTTTATACAAATTCCTCTCATAACTTAAATCCAAATTGTGATAATTTGTTTATTCTGATCAAAACTATTGCAAACAGTTGCTTGACAATTTCTACAACGCTTTGAAATCAATTGGAGATTCATGGATCGATGACCACGAATGGATCATCAAATCCAAGTATAGAAGCAGTAACATAAGGAAGAATCTGTCTGATCGACTTGGTAACATATATCAAAGTCTTAATGATTAATATTAATATTAAATATTATATATCACAACATTATTGTAACAAAATCTCTATGCATTGTTCTTGTAGTGGAAAAGGTGTTAGCTGCATTAGATGGACTGATTAAGGGGATGAACGAGAGGCTTAATACGACAGAGAACGGCAATGTGGAAATGAAGAAAAAGGTTAGTCCGCGGAGTACTAAAACATCAAATGACCGATCAGAATCATTGGCGAAGCAACCGATCAGGCCAAAAACGGTGCTGAGTCCACCGAGTAAAGTCCATGGAGACTTTTCAATCTCTGTGTCAAATCTTCCTAGAAATGTGAGAATGCAAGCGCTTGTAAAGCTGAGTCCTATCGATGTAAAGCGACTCGCTATCCAAAATTTTAGTCAGAAAGAAGCTCTGAGCAATAATGGTGATGGTGATGATGAGAGTCTCAAAGTGAAGAAGAGTGAAACAGAGGAGAAAGCAAAAGAAGCTATTCTTGAGAAACAAGATAGTGTGAAGAGTCAGATTGATGATAAAGATTGCTCAAAAGTTTCAGTGAAATCTGAAATGGTTTCAAAATCTTTTGCTCCGCCTCCTCCACCACCTCCAGGGAATGCAGCAATCCCGGTGGAACCACCACTTACAATGTCTGCTGAAAAAGAGTCGTATGCTCCGCTTCCTCCACCTCCCGGAAGAGCAGCACTACCACCGCCACCGCCACTTCCAATGGCTGTGAGAAAAGGAGTGGCTGCTCCGCCTCTTCCACCTCCAGGGACTGCAGCACTACCTCCACCACCGCCACTTCCAATGGCTGCCGGAAAAGGAGTGGCTGCTCCACCACCTCCTCCACCTGGCGCAAGAGGAGGCTTGGGAGCGAAGAAAGTAACTAGTAAACTGAAGAGATCAACCCATTTAGGGGCCCTATTTAGATTCCTCAAGGGGAAACTAGAAGGGAAGAATCCAGAAGTAAGATCTCGTGGCGCTGGAGGAGGAAGTAAAGGCGCGACTGGAAGCGCTCCAGCCAGCGGAAAGCAAGGAATGGCTGATGCTCTTGCTGAGATAACAAAGAAGTAAATCACATCTCACTTCACTTATAAACAACAAAATGGTCAAAACTCATACTTGCTTAATGGCTACACAGGTCTCCTTATTTTCAGAAGATAGAAGAGGATGTTCGAATGTATATGACTTCAATCAATGAGCTTAAGACAGATATTACAAAGTTCAAGAACAAGGACATTACCGAGCTTCAAAAATTTCACCATCGTATTGAATCAGTTCTTGAGAAACTAGAAGATGAAACACAGGTTAGTGATAACAACATAAGTGATCAATGTCACAAAACTTTCTTCATCATGTTCGGATTTTGTGATCACAATAATGTTTGAACTGTGTTAGGTTCTAGCAAGATGTGAAGGATTCCCGCATAAGAAACTCGAAGCAATAAGAATGGCTGCTGCATTATACTCGAAGCTGGAGGGTATGATCAAAGAGCTAAAGAACTGGAAGATAGAGTCTCCGGCGAACCAACTTTACGATAAGACTGAGCGTTACTTTGCAAAGGCAAGTCATAGAAATACTGATTTTCGCTTGTTTCTTCGCCTTTCTTTTTTTCTGGTTATTTCCTCTTTCAGGTAGCTGAATTGATCTGAGGACAATGATATAAATAACAGATCAGAAAAGAGATTGAAACTCTAGACCAGATCAAAGCAGAAGAGGAAAAGAAGTTCAAGAGCAATAACATCCATTTCGACTTCAACATCCTTGTTCAGATCAAGGAATTAATGGTTGATATCTCTTCAGGCTGTATGGAACTGGCATTGAAGGTAGTAGGACTAACATTTTGCATACATCTGATCACTATTTTGAAACCCTTTTAACCAGAGTCTCTTGGTTCAACCTCACAGGAAAAGAGAGAAGCAAAGATTGCATCGCAAACTACTGCAGAATCACTCGAGGCAAAGCCAAGCACGAAGAATAAGACTCCAGGATGGGCTAAAACGTTGTGGAGGGCATTTCATTTTGCATACAGAGTTTACACATTTGCTGGTGGGCACGACGATCGTGCTGATAAGCTTACAAGAGAGTTGGCTGAGGAGATCGAGCAGATTCTTGGAAACCAATGACTTGTGACTTATGTCTCGGCTGAAAATGTCACAAAGGTATTGGAGTCTTTATAGAAGACAGTTATTAAAGAGAATAAGTGATTTAGGTTAACATGTTGTAATGTAGTTAGTTACCAAAAAGCTGTTGTACTCTGATAAGTCTTCTCACTGTATGACTGCACCTATAAAAAAGAAAATAGCATATCAAGGTTACCAAAACATATCCTAGCTATCGAATCCAGGGAATTAAACACTTGAGGACGACAGATCTCAGTATTGAACCGAGGTAGGAAAACTGGGAACTTCCGTGTGACAATATGGCAAGCTCTAGCCAGAGACAGATGCAGAGCTCGAGGAATGGCGACAGTGAGAGAAGAAGCCAAGAGGAAAGGAAACAGAACAAACCAAGAACAAGAGAAAAGACGAGTTTTATCTCAGAGAGCTAAAACTATTTAATAAATTTTTGCCGACTTTTCCTTACAGCTTCAATGATCATAGATGCACATTTCAAAACTGTAATATGCTGCGAAATATCATAACGTAATGACAATTATATATAAACTATAACGATGGAACAGATTTATAAAGAAAAAGTGGTAGAGCAAACTTGTATATATGGGATTAGTCAAGAAAACTACAAAAAGAATGGAGTGTATGAGTAAAACTGTAAAGGACAACTAAACAAAACCTAAGCCGAGACAAACAGTATAACTCTAAAAGAGAGAACTAACGTACTAATAGCAGCCTTATAATCTTATATCATACATCAATGCGATCACCAGAGTTAGTGATCACCCCAAAGCATTCCAAGTTCTTTTTTCTTTTCTATTGCAGAAGCTGTACAGAGAAATTGGAGAATGAAGAATTAATTGCCCTTTTTGATCCCTTTCTACGGTGATTTGCAGGATTCAATCACTCCCATCACTGCTTTATGTGTCTCCGGAGGGATCATGTTCAGAGTCATGTGAAATGCCTGAACATACAAAAAACACAATCACTTTTTAGGATCTTGAGATTTCCTACTGAAACCGAGCAACAATAAGGTGTTAAAGAGGTGCATACCACAAATCTTTCCAAAACCGGTACAAGAATTGCCAGATTGCGTTTCGGGAGATAGTCCTTGATGGAGTTGCGTATACTTCTACTGCTAGTGAGTCCAAGAGCATGTTTAGTTTCTTAGAGTGTTAAAATGGATATGACATATATGATAAGATTGAAAACGAAAAGTACCTTTCAGTTGAAAGAAAGGCGAGTAGTAGAGCAGAGTATGCTTCTACAATCATCTTTTCCGCTTCCTTTTCGCCTTCTAAAACAGCTTCTTCATCATCCTGAATACAAAAAATAACCAGCACGTTTAACAATAAAGCCTTTTCTGTGGATCTAGAAGTTCGAGTAAACAACAAGTGATGCTGCTACTCACTAAGGTGAAGGTAGTTGTCTCTTCTTTGGTCTCTGCTGATCCTTGATTGGTGAGAAAGATTGAACATAGTAAAGGAATCATTTCCTGTTCACTTTCTTGCAACTCTTCTGGTTTTGTAATAGGAACACTCGCTGAAGCAAGCCGTGATCTACGAAAATATCAGTTAACTGGTTAGAAAAGAATCACCACCCCCGCTGTAGGGTTAAAGACAAAAGAGTGTGACTAGTTTAACTTGTATTGACTCAACCACATGATGGTATTAATTTTTTACTGCAATACAGCAAACTCAAAAGGGTTATCATAAAAGCTGAGATTTGTTTCTACCAACCTGTTCACTCCGTCTCTTTCAACCAAATTTACCAGCAAACCCAAGATGGCAACAAGAAAATCTAACTCCTGATCGGTAAGGTATTTGTCTTTCTTCTGATGGGACGATCCCGTCTTTTCCATCTCACTGAAAAGCTGAGATCTGGTGAAAGACGGAAAGTGTCTGGCAATTAATTCAGCCATGCTTTCCAGCCCTCTACACCCACCAACTTGTCGACATCCGACAACGTTATCATTTGTTAAGTTCATCAAAACCTGCAGAGAGATAGATAATCATGAACTAAATTTGTGCTACTCCAGCTGAGAGAATTTCACCGCAGACCAGTAAACAGGTGATAAAAGACTCTAAGAAAATTACCTTTACGGCTGTCAGAAGGCAATCAAATAAAAGACAGAGACATTCTTCATCAATGTCATTTGTACAATGAGATGGTTGCAGCGATGTACTGCAGTCTCTGTTACTTGATTCTTCTTGGGAATTCAACCTATGGTTTGATGACTCTTCTTGGCTTGAGAACAGCTGATACAAACTTTCATCTTTACTTTGTTTGTAGCATCCTTTCTTCTTTTGAGCTCTAGACTTCTTTTGGTTTACGGACACTACTGCCCACTTGGAAGGTTTATAATCTTCTAAATCAAACGCAAAAGGATCTTCGCTTTCCTCGGGGGGTGCAAACTCTCCAAATTTTTTACAGATTGGTTCTCCAGCTTGAGTAGTCCTTAAAGTAGTTCTGGCAATGTCACTACCCAATGACGCTAATCTCCCTGCAAATGAGCCAGAGATGGTGGAACCGACTCTTGTTTTTGACGTAGTAGGCTCATTCCCCGACACACTTGATTGAGAACCCGACATTGATGTTGGCGAGAAATCTAAATGGATTATGGATTGACTTCTTTGGGATACACTCCCATTCCTCGTGGAGATAGAGCCAACGGTCGAGTATGTATCTGAACTGATTGTCACAACCTCATTGGTAACTGCAAAAGATATAAGTGGCTTAGCATAGAAAAAACAGAGACCAAAGGGGGAATACAAAGAGACAGTGAGAGGAGAGGGACTCATTTATGGCTAGAAGAATAAATTACCTTTCCTATTTGCTTCCAAAACAGAATCATGATTACCACCATTTGAATAGTGAGAATTCACATTGTTCGTGTTAGGACTTGAAAAACCTCCACGTAGGTGAAGACCTAGCCATCAGTCCAACCAGTAATCAGAATAAGAGATGATAGAACGAGCGGAAGTCAAAATGTGTAACACTTCAGAACAAGACATGCTAACAATTGCGAACCTGAAAGCATCTTGATGACACTTATTGTGAGCTCTGTGAAAGACATTCGGGAATCATGAGAACCCAAACATTTCTTAAATCCGAGCAAATGATTCTGAAAAGCAAAATTAGCGTTACAGTTATATTATATCAGACACTGAGTTATATATACTGCAACTTGATAACACAGCTGATTAACGTCCGAATCTCCAGGATATTGTCATGAATCTAGAAACCAATATACATAAAAGATACCTGGTTGTCTGTGCTGAGGAATGTAGCATTCTCCATGATTTTCAGACACTTCAGAAGCAACATTAAACTCTGTTTATGCAGATTATCTTTCTTTTCCTGGACGGAAAGTGCGTCGTATTCCACCCAACGCTGCATATAGAATTTGTATTAGATTCTCTCAATGAATATAACATAATGCAATTGCAAACCGCCCGCAATTAAGACAATTAATGCACAAAGGAGAGTATACATGGGGCAGTAGAAGATTCTGGAAATAACCTATATAGTTTATCAATAGAAGTGCCTTCACATTGCTAATTTGTGTCAAAAGAGCTTATTCTAAGTATAAACAAAGTCATACACCACTGTAAAGAAAGTCAACAAGTAATCTCTCTTTCAATATACAAAGAAAGCACCTTCACTTAACCCACGTTTCAGTAAATTGGATTGCAAAAAGAATAGACCCTGACAATACCTAAACAATCACAAAAGTAGCAATCTAAGATGCTTTATACGAGTTATCAACCTCCTAGGCAATCATAGACTACCTTTCTATATTACGAAAGATATCAGTGCAGATGAAAAAAAAACATACAGCTTCACACCTCCATAACAGCGTGACAATCCATAACAACCTCAAGGACTGCATCAAGTCCTCCTAGTTCTCGCAGTTTCTCCTTGAAATTCCCTCCAGTCTTCTTTACAGAACCAGAAGTATCTGGATGGGGGTAAACAAAAGATCATAATATTATCACCTTAATTCTATGCTAAAATAAACCTAGAGAAGCAAAATAAATACTGGAGAGAACAGGAACTTTTCATCATCTATAACCTAATCTAACTGATTCTAAGATGATCTCCGAAATAGTTAGCTAGTCATTACTTCCGGGAGAAAAGGCAAAAAGTTCTAATACCATCAAAAGAAATTTTGGATACGCATGCTCTCTCCATGGCCAACAAAGCTACCCATTTTGTACTTAGCTCAGGCCTCGTTGTTTCAGTTATATAGCTATCATTCAGTCTCATTTCTTTGCAATTAACAAGAAGTTCCTGAACTCTTGAGAGGATATCACTGGAGCTCGGATCATCCATTTTCACTGGATCCCGTGCTGCATCAACATCCTTAAGTAATGATAAGAGCTTAAATCCTATATTGCGTGGCTTCCCTTCGGTGCTAGTGACAATCACAGGTTTCAACAACTTTATCAGAAACTTGATGCACTTGGGTGACTCCATAAAGTGCTCGTCTTGACCCTGGAGTCATGAAAATGAATTGGTAAAGTTATATACGGAAAATGTGAAATGGTGAATAAGAAACCAAAAAAACGTCAATGAATCAAAGATTAAACATCAAAAACATACATAACAGCATCTGCAAATCACTTACATCAGCAGTTAGCGCAAAGAAAAGGGTGGCTGCGGCAAGATTGCTTGGTATATCATCAAGGCTAAGAACCAAAATCGCATCAATTATGGATTGGGAAATCCTGAAACAATAAGCTCCCACAAAATTAGGTAACTTTTCCTGAGATTTCATGATACTTACGACTCAGCATCCATCTAGGACTTCTTATCGACTCAACCAACGAATCAATTAATGGGACAAACACAAAATCTCCAGTCCTTGGGAGAGAATCAGACATAGTCCTAAAACCTTACCTCGCATGCATCATGATACAAACCCTATTCAGTAATACACCATTCCAATCCACTACAAACCAGATTCTCTAAACTGTCATGCCCTAATCCTCTTCAGAAGTCCAAATCCATCACAAATCTGATTTACAAGAACCAAAAATACAGAGAAGAGAAAACGAAACCATAGAGTTTGTTGGCCCTAATCGTGCCCTAATCTAGAAGACCGGAAAACAATGAAAACCCACATGCCAATTTGGAAAATTTCTCATGAATTGAACAAAATCAAACCCCAAAGAGAAGGGGGAAATCGAAAAATCTAAGAAAAAAGAGTAAAGCTTCTTACCCTTGAGCCCTCAAGGAGCGACGCTGGTGTTGAGATGCACAAATCGACAATAGAGAGGACAAGCTAGCTCTTCTGATCCTGAGCTGGTGTCCTTTCCTCAACCCATCAAGCGCAAAGTTAACCTCATCCTCATGCTCCATCAGCTCACCAAACTCCTGAGCCTCAAGCAAAGTGGAAGTAAAAGCAGCAGCCTCAGCACCGTTCCTGACTCTTTTCGCCCTCCGTACAACACCTCCGTTCTGTGGATAATCCTCTCTGAAATTTGACCTGGAAGAAGAATGCCAGAGAGAGGAAGACTCTTGACTGGAGAAAGGAAGGAGAGAGTAATCAATGGGCTCGATGTCCGGCGACGAAGAGGAAGAGAGATACTCAGTCTGAGAAACAGAGTCGTTTAGAGAGTCCGATAGGGTCCTCGGAATCCCCGGCTTACGGCGGCCGTAGGTTCGTTCCATCATCGCCGAGACGAGTCGTTGAATTTGCAAATTTTTGGGGAAGAGTTTTAGGTGAGAAAATCGAAACAAGGGTATTTCGGGAAGAAAGACAAATATATAAAAGTGCTCGTAAGATCTGCGTAGCTGAAGAAGAGAGCAGCAAATGCGATTGGCCGTTAGTTTTACAATTATCATTAAATTTTGTTGTTACCACAGTAATAACTAATACTAAGTGAGTAACCAGAATGTTTTAAATTACTAACTAACTTTAGCAATTAAAAGTTAAAAAGAGCACACAAATTTTCACAGTCTGATTTTTGGGGTTTCAAGTTGTGTCTGAATTACAACTAAACATTTATTTGTTATTGATTTTTTTTTTTGAGTATTACCAATGCTGGAAAGTTTTAAATTTATGCTAGTTTGAGCATTTTATATTCAACTGATTCAGGAAATTGTGTAATGTACTGTATACTGTAAAATATAGAATTTACCAGATATAAAATTAATAGTAAAATATGTATCTGATTTTTTTCTGTTGAAAATGCTTTGACAAATCATTATGTATCAAACTATGTAATTTCTTGTTGACAAAAAAAAAAAATATGTAATTTCTTCTTATTTATATACATATAAATTTTGCAACGGACAAAAATAAACACAAATTTGAATGGTTGCAGAATTTTACATGGTGGCTGAGGCGAGAGGACCATTAGTGTCAAGATGGTGCAGGACTGTGAACCACTGCACCAAATGTGAGTGCCTTAATAACTTTTGCACTTGTACCGGAAGGCTTCCACCAGCTACCGCCCTCACCCCCGCATCTCAGCCTTCGCCTCTACTTTGATTTAGAATATAATCCTACAATGAACTATATGTTTTCCCTACTTATGATATACTACAACATTCTGAAATTGTTTTACATGATGTAATCAAAAGACGTGATCGTTGCTTTCAAATATTTACAAAATAAAATCTCACATGAGCCTAGTTTTTTCATCTGAGCATATCTCCGGAATGTATTTGTAGTCCGCTAAGCGCAGGCGATATTGTGAATCCGTTTCCGTCCATACGGTACGAAGGATGCGCGAGCGGGACTGGTCGGTCCGGAATAGGAGGAACCTCGATGTCTCCTTCAAGCATTTTCAATGCATCTAATATTGTTGGCCTTAAAGCAACCAATACATGGGCACACAATATCCCAACTTGCAAGAATCTCTCCATTATCCCTTTCGGATTCGAGAGCCCTGAGCCTTCCTCTCTCAACAAAGACTGCTCAAGAGCTTCCTCTGTTTTCCCTGCTTTTACCAATGACCAAGCCCAATCTGTGATCAGAAAAGTGTTTGGTGATCCAGAAGTAGACAGATCAAGAGCTTTCCTTCCACACATGATCTCCAATATAACAACCCCGAAGCTATACACATCGCTTTTCTCGGTTAATTGACCATAGAGGGCATACTCTGGAGCCAAGTAACCGTGTGTTCCCGCAACTCTGGTAGTGAGATGAGACTCTCCTTCTCTACTCTGTTTAGCTAAACCGAAATCCGCAACTCTCGCTCTCATATCGACATCTAACAATATGTTCGTACCTTTAATATCCCGGTGATAAATAGCGGGTTTCACACCGTAATGCAAATAAGCCAACCCTTTAGCCACATCCAAAATGATGCTCTTTCTCTGAGGCCAGCTCAATGGCATCTTCGTAGTCTCACCTCGAGGAAACAAGTGATCATCGAGATTTCCATTAGACATGTAATCATAAACAAGATATCTCTGACTCTCACTATCATCATCCACCATACTACAACCTCTAAGCGGAACAAGATTCCTATGTTTCAAATTGCTAATGATCTCAACCTCATTACGAAACTCTGCATCCCCTTGAAACTCAGACTCTATCACCTTCTTAACCGCGATAACCGATCCATCTGGTAAAACCCCTTTGTAAACAAAACCAAACCCGCCTCGACCGATGAAATTCTTCTGCGAGAAGTTATTCGTAGCTTTCTCTAGTTCCTCGATTTTGAACCAGATAGAGCCAGTGTTTGGTCTCCATTTCGGTCTAGACCCTTGATCCTCCCAACCAACCTCTCCTCCTTTAACAGCTTTACCAAACCGGAAATACAAACAAATCAAACCGGCAATAACCAGAGCCCCGAAAATAGCTCCGGTTATCCCTAAAGCAAGAGCCACCGTGTGTCTTTTCTTCTTTGAGTTCAATGGAGATCTCAAACTCAAAGAGAAGAGACAAGACAAAGCATCATCACTCTCAGGTCCTTTCTTGTTAACAATACCAGCAGCGTAAGTAACCACAAAATGGTAACAATAAACACCGTGAGAGCTATTACCGTCCAAAGTGATGAGCTGTTTTTGAACCCTAAACCCAGCCGCCACGCAAGCGTCGCATCGCGTTAGATCAGTGAGACCACTGCTACAGGCGGAGTCAAGCGCCGTAGATGGACCGAGACGAGATACCCAATCTTGAGTCGTTTGGATTCCAGCACAGGTTTCGTTATTGATGACGAACTGATTCGGATCGAAACAGAGAGAGGTGAGATTCGAAGATAGAGAGAGTGAACTAAGCTTCGTTTGGAGATTGTTGAGACAAGAGATTGAAGTAGCGAGATTTGGGAGACGGAAATTGGAAGTTTGTTTGAGACGATGAGCTAGAGGGATTCCGATTAGAGTTAAAAGAGATTGGCAACAACTGTTCTTGCTATCGGCTGATTTGTCGGACTTTTGACAATCTGTTGTGTTCCATGGGATTGTTAGGACATGAGAGAAATCTAAAGGACAAGTTTGTGATGGAGATTGAGCAACGCAGTTTGTGAGATACAGGAATGAAAGAAGAAGAAAGAGAATCGAGTTAGGCATGTTTATGTTGGATTATGGTGAAATCGAAGATATGGGTTTGGAGAATCTGAGGTTTTTTGGTGGTGGAAAGTGAGTGATTGATTTTGGCGGCCATGAAAGTTGAGGAAAAAAGTTGGATTCTTTTGGTCAAAGAGGCTGCTTTGATCTGTTTGACTTTGGAAGCAACATGGAAATGCAGCTTGTCCCCACCTGCAACTGCCAACACTAACGATGAATGAAACATATTCCATAGTGGCTACGTTTCACTTTCGTTTTTAATGTTAAATGTGGGAAAATTGAAAAAGCAAAATTAATAGATAGTACTAGGATTATAAAATTTTGACAAAATTAATGGGACAAAAATTCAGACGGTAAGACAAAAGAGAAAACTGAATAAAGGTCAACTAGAGATATCATTTTAAACAGTCGACTAAATTATCAAATTAGACTCTTTACGTGTAGAGTTGTTATTATTGCTTGCTGATGGGAATGGGGATCCACTATTGCGGATAAAAATAACTTATGCAACATACAAAACTACCAAAGATTGTGCTACAACCGAAACGGATCATTCGTTATTCTCATGTCAGTATGCTCATGCACTTTCGATAAACTATACAAGTCTACAAATGTACCGCTGGTAAATGTATCTTTTGAGTGTATCCATAATCTCATGATAAGTACAATACTTTGGTTCTGATTATTCTCTCTCAAACCGGGTCGATGCATGCTCATCCAATTCCTAGTAAAAAGTTATCAAAGGGGAATTAAATAAGAAAAGCCTATAAATTTTCTTAAGAAAATATTTTTATTTCGGAAAACAAAAAAACAGAAATTTCCTAATAAAAGCTCTCCCAAACAACTCGGCTCTTCGTCTGTCTGATAATCTAATTCATCCCTACACACGACAACGACAAGTTTCCTCATCTTTCTCTCTGTTTTCTCTTTCCGCTAATTTCTTGATCATCTTCTTCTTGTTCTGTATGCAATGGGGACTCCTCGTTCGCCGGCTACAGATTTCTTTGGAATTTCCAAGACAGCATGCAAAGCCTACAAGTCCCTCGTCACCAAATTGCACCCTCTTTCTTCTCATCGCAAATCCGAATCCCATTCCGATGCCGATTCCGTACGTTTAATTAACATCTTCTCTTATTGTGACGAACGCTATTTTCTGATCATCATTTCATTTACGTTTTCACATTTGAGCAATGATTTTTGCTATGGAATAACGTAGAAATAGATAAATTGTTCCCAACAATGATCAAACGGCGAAATATTCGATTTATATCATTATGGATTTCCGTTTCTTTCTTCTTTTTATCTCTTCGAGGATTGTTTGTGAAAACCTCTGTTTCGTAAAATAAAAAAATCATTTTTCAATCCAGAGATCGTGAGAACAGAGTAAAATAATATTTTTGTTTGTAAAAATTGATAGGCAATCCACCGGAGATATTTGGAGGAGAAATTTGCGGAGGAGGATGATCTCATTGCTGCTCGGAGAGGTCTCCGGCTACAGAGCATGGACGATAGTAGCGTCTTCAAACGTCGTTCTTCTCTGTTATCAAACTCAAGTAGCCGCCGTAGCCACACGCCGCAAGCTAGACCAACGTACCTCTCTTCCTCCGCTTCTTCCAACCGCCGTTCTGCTTTCTCAAGAAGCACAAGCCGTAGAGACGAAGGCAGCAGCCACAGCGGAGTGAGAAGCCACGGTTTGAAATCACGTCCCATCTCAAACAACACCAGTCCGATGACGTCACCTTTCACGAGTCCTAGAGGAAAAGATCAAACCTTAGGTGATTTATTCGGATCTGTAAAGAAACTTTCGTCTCCTACAAGCAATAGTCCGATAAACGGCGTCAAACAATCTTCTCCTTCGTCGATTTCGAAGAGTGCTAGCAAGAGAGATAAGGATGAAAGAGGCTCTACGAGCTCGGCGACATCGACCTCTCTGCCATATTCAAAGAGTAAGAGCACGAGGGATACGGCTGGATCAATTGCAAAGAGTATAAGCCGGAGAAGCACAACGCCGATAGTGTTTTCGCAGTCTACACCGCCGAAAAAACCACCAGCTGTGGAGAAAAAGCTTGAGTGTACGTTAGAAGAACTCTGCCATGGTGGAGTCAAGAACATCAAGATCAAAAGAGACATTATTACCGATGAAGGGTTTGTTTCTTGGCTCTCACGTTCTCTTATTTTACTCAATGAGTCATTCATTATGTTCTGTTTTTTTGTAACAGATTGATTATGCAACAAGAAGAAATGTTAAGAGTGAATATCCAACCGGGATGGAAGAAAGGGACGAAGATCACATTCGAAGGAGTAGGGAACGAAAAACCGGGCTATCTACCTGAAGATATTACATTTGTGGTTGAAGAAAAGAGACACCCTTTGTTCAAAAGACGTGGAGACGACTTAGAGATTGCGGTAGAGATTCCTCTTTTAAAGGCTTTAACAGGATGCAAACTCTCGGTGCCACTATTGAGCGGAGAGTCAATGTCGATAACCGTGGGAGATGTGATCTTCCACGGATTTGAGAAGGCGATAAAAGGTCAAGGTATGCCAAATGCTAAAGAAGAAGGTAAGCGAGGGGATTTGAGAATAACGTTTTTAGTGAATTTCCCGGAGAAGTTGAGTGAAGAACAACGATCAATGGCCTATGAGGTGTTGAAAGATTGTTCTTGGGCATAAAGGTTTATAATATGCATATGTGTTTCTTCATGCCTTTCACTTCCTTCATTGTATATATGTTTCCTACTAGTCGAGTGGGCTTGATGCGTTAAAGTTGTGATTCGTTGACATTAGGCTTATTTTTATATATTTTCCTTTATATATACATTTTGTTTTCTTAGATTGAGCTGTTTTTTCTATGATTCTTTCTTGCTGTGAATGATACAATTGTCTTCTTGTAGTTAACATTGATCAGTATATCGACAAAGATAACTATCTGAAAAAATTGACAATCAACTTAGCTTTAGTAATGCTTACGACTTTTACGAGTTCTTTGGAGTGAATCCAAAAGAAAACGATGATATTATATACTATAATCTGCACTAGCATACTAAATGACCGCATAGCGCAGTGGATTAGCGCGTCTGACTTCGGATCAGAAGGTCGTGGGTTCGACTCCCACTGTGGTCGTATTTTTGTTATATTTTTAGGTTTTCGGGGGTTTGTAGGAAATTTAAGCTGCAACGACGTACCTATGCTCTCCGTTATCATCTCACTGCTTTCAGAAACTGTAACTCAAAAAGGAACACTTTTACACTAATATCCCTTTTCTCTGGTGAGAGCTTTTTGTGTGATAACTGAAACATCAGTCGGTATATAGACTCTGTTTGTAGATTTGGGTCTCAATATCTTTAATAGTCACTGAAAAACCAGTAGCATTGCATCACCTCATACCATAATTATAATAAATATATATAAGACAAAATATCCATTAGGTACTTTTCATCGCATGATAAAGAAAAGAAAGACACTCTGTGAACATATACGTATGAACTCGTCTCTCTCATGTGCCCGAAACTCCTTACAACCTTTATTTGACAGTTAAAAAACACGGTCACAGAAGTTTCAGCATTTTCAGTCTTCCTTCGTGCTCTGCATCCAGCTTCGGGGGAGTGTAACTTCCGTGAAGATCCTCCACAATGTACTCCTTTGTGAGCTCTCGCTTGGTGAGAATATGGTAATGTCTCTGCCATATCCTTTGGATAGCCATAGTTGCAGCAAGAAACCCATACGCTAAACCAAGAATGGCAAAGATGACGACAAAAACAACAACAAGAGCGAAACAAGCTTCCATTGAAGCAGGGAAACAATCCAAGACACCCCATCCATAACAGCAGTTCTGGCATCCAGCCATCCTCGGGTCATTACCGTTGAGAGCAGAGCAATGTAGAATGATTCCAAGAAATCCAGTCAGCACAAAGAAGGATATAACCCCTAAGAATTCATGACACACCAAATGTTCAAACGCGTGTAAGGCTTCTAGATCCGTGGTATTTGAAAGGTATACTAGTTACGCAATAAAAGGGAGATGAAAGATTCAGTAAATACCAATGCAGTAATAAAACGGGATGGGATGTTTCGACAAAATACGATCCCAATCATCGTTGAAAGAGTTGCGAAACTCTCCGTCTTTGTCCATCATATATGCGAATCCGGCCATCACAGCGATAACCTAGAGTTTCAACAATCTTCTTATTATCAGACGTCAAAAAGATTCAGACAATCTCTATGAAAAACAAGCTTCAAAAATGGCAAGTCACAGTGAGCAAAATGAACAATTTGATAGTCATCAACTTCCATTGTCAATTTCAAGCACCCACCATGTGTACGCAGTAACCAGGTCAAGATTCGAATCTAGTTCACTTTGTGAGCCAGATTATGACATCATATAAAATTTATCCTCAGAATCTCTTAATAAATGCTTTATAATCCTCACGAAAACTATGAAGAGAAGCTGAGAGAGAGAGATACTCACAGTCTGCACAGCTAAGAAAACCAAAAGCACATCTCTTGCGACAAAGAGTCTGAATTTAGCTTTTCTACGCCACGAATTGTTATCCTCAAAGGGTTCGACTCTCAGATGAAACTGTGCTTTGCAAGTAGTACAGTGAGAGAAAGCAAAACCTTCTTTAACCGATCGCCAATGATCGAGACATGAGCGATGCACGAATTGTTGAGTGCCTTTACACATACAAGGTGAAATCAATTCATCGCCTAACAATTCACTATCGTCCTCCAAACAAATACGACAACAAGGAGCTGAAGAAGCATCGTTCTCTAAATCTTCTTCAGCCTTTATCTCATCGCTATTTCCTGCCACCACAGACGCAGCAGAAGGAGACGCCGAAGAAGAATTGGTGTGATCTCCTAACAAAGGAGCGGAATCACTTAGTTTCTGTGAATCCGGTGGCTGCAATTGTACTTCACCTTGCATCATTGATCCAAACCTTCGCTAACCCTAAATTTCAGACAAGAAATCTGTGGGTGGAAATCAATCGGTGTGATTAGAGGACTAATGATTCGAATCGAGTCAAATACATTAGCGTCTCTGTGTTCGTTGATCGGCTAGAGAATAATCGTGCGGGGATGTGAGAAGATTATTTACAGAAGTGGGAGAGAGGCAAAACATAAAACTGGAGAAGAAGGGTCAATGCGAGAGAGAAACGAAAGCTTCTTTATTTTGGGAATTGAAAATTACAGAGAAAAAGGGAAATGGGGTGAGAGAGGCTCGAACTCTCGACCTCAGGATCACTCAATAGCTATGAGACCTACGCGCTAGCCAACTGCGCCACCACCCCAATGTTGGGAATTTGTACACGTGTTAATTTATTATATCATATTCATTTATTCTCCTGGCAAAACAGTGACCGGTCCACCACAAATTGCCAAATCCTAGTATCATTAGTCAAAGCTTTGATGTACTCGTAAACTTCTAATATTAACCGCCATTTATCAGTAAAATCGGTTGAGTTGTTGCTGCTAGATTATGATTAGTAGATTGCTGCTATAAATTCGGTTTACAAAAATTGTATGAAATGGCGTAATTTTGGTTTTTGTATCTGATTATTGTTCATTTAATTCGGACAGTGATTGAATCTCTCTCCTAATTTCAATGATACGTAAACCGATTGAGATATCATCAACCCGGCTTTGTTATTATCGACTAATGGTTGTACCGGTCGGTAAAGTCCGGCTATTAAATTGCATTATTAAATTTAGGTTCTTTAACGACATTTAGGGGGAAGCACATGAATGCTGCAATAAATGAAAGAAGCAATTGAATAAAGAAAGAGAAGAGAGAAGACCGTTGGAGAAGACGAGGAAGCAACCATGTGCTTTGGTTTCTACTTGGTACAGCATTCCATGAGCTTTTTTCTTCTCTTTGACTAGTATATTTTATTGTAGAAAATTAAATGGAGGAAAAAGCTAAACTTTCTTAATCACAGATGCAGATTGATTCTCCATTTTTCTCGGGAGAAAAGTTCCTCGCCGGAGATGGAGCATATGATGAAAGAAGGAAGGTCTCTTGCAGAGACGCCGACTTACTCTGTTGCTTCGGTTGTTACTGTTTTGGTCTTTGTTTGCTTTCTCGTTGAACGCGCCATTTACAGATTTGGAAAGGTGTGTTTTTGTTTTGTATTTTTTCTTCGTGTGTGTGCCTACTATATGTTTGTTGAAATGCTCAGCTCAAAAGAATGAGTGTGAAGAACGTATTATGATTTTTTTTTTTTTTCTGCACACTTGCCACTTGGGTTAACTCTTGCTCTCCATGATTCATGAGCTGGAAATGTTTTATCTAATAATGGGTGCTAGAAAGTGAGAATTTTTATGGACGAGATGTTTCTTCTTGGAGATATGTGTTTATGCTTGCTAAATGTCAGTAGAAGTAGTGTTGATGTTTTCACTCTAAGAGAAGTCATTATTACAGGATGTGTCTTTCATGTTAGATATATATGAGGAGCTAATTTCATGTTCTGTTTTGTTTTCAGTGGTTAAAGAAGACTAGAAGAAAGGCACTTTTTACTTCACTTGAGAAAATGAAAGAGGGTATGTCAAATAAACCTGTGCTGATGTTGTGGTGCTTTATACTTTCTTTCTTTTTCGTTTGATTTTGACTTGTTAAACTTTCTTGGTAGAGTTGATGTTGCTGGGACTTATATCACTTCTGTTGTCACAAAGCGCGAGATGGATTTCAGAAATCTGTGTTAACTCTTCCCTTTTCAATAGTAAATTCTACATTTGCTCTGAAGAGGACTATGGAATCCATAAGAAAGTTCTTCTGGAACACACCTCTTCTACAAACCAGAGCTCCTTACCTCATCATGGAATACATGAAGCCTCTCATCAATGTGGTCATGTAAATATTTACTTTTTCTATCGACTTAAGAGCCTATTTTCCTTTTGACTTTTAATTATATTACTGAACTGGATGTTGGATCCAATGCCAGGGCCGTGAACCATTTGTGTCGTATGAGGGACTCGAGCAACTCCTAAGATTCTTATTCGTCCTGGGTATCACTCATGTTCTATACAGTGGCATTGCCATTGGTTTAGCCATGAGCAAGGTACACATCCTAGCTCCTAAATCTACATATGAGTGTTAAATTTGTATTCTTAAGTATTTCTATGTTGCTCCGAAAGGAAGAGATGTATTATACTTGCAATCAACTTTATCCTCATGTCTAGAGGATGTAGAGAACCTCATGATCAAATAATTAGTGGTCCTAAGTATATGTCAAATAGAAATTATCTTCAATCTGAAAATTGAGGGAAAACCTTCGATATTATCATTTATGTGCATAGAGTGTTAGTAAGATTAAGCAGACGAACATATCAATACCATCTGAAACAGTGTTGTCTTTTTATCACGTAACACAGATTTACAGTTGGAGAAAATGGGAAGCCCAAGCGATCATAATGGCTGAATCAGATATCCACGGTAAATGACAAGACTTTTCTGTCTCTCCTTCAAATTAAGGCTTGTATGTTTTTGATGGGTCTCATCTTGAGGGCACATGAGGAACTGTGTTATCTTAGGATTAAGAACAGCATGAAACTAGGATTCTGTTAAGTATTTAGGTTGTTCATTCATGAACTCACTTAAGCTGTGGAGAGGCTTTTATGCAGATTTGCAAATTTCGCTTCATCTTGACTAGCAGATCAAATCCAGTATAATCACTTATAAATACTGATATAGGAAAAATTCCTTTCTGTCCTAGTATAATCACTTATACAGGATTGAAATGAACTGTGTGGAAAAGAGATGTATCTCTGTAATTTTAGCTTTATCACAAACAGCTGATTCATTGTTAAAGATACTTAATGCCTAGGATGCTTTAGTTTCCAGTCATATATACCCTAGTCTTCTTGACTTTGTTCAACAGCAAAGAAGACCAAGGTGATGAAGCGTCAGTCTACATTTGTTTTCCATCATGCCTCTCATCCTTGGAGTAACAATCGTTTTCTCATTTGGATGGTAACTCCCCATGCTTTTACCTTAAGCTGTAATTTTTTAAAAATTTCATATCTCTAGTTAAGAACACTGTTATATTTTTCTCCAGAAGCTATTTTTACGGCATTTGTCCAGCAATAAAATATATGTTTGCATTGCAGCTTTGTTTCCTGCGGCAATTTAGAGGCTCCATACGAAAGTCTGACTACTTCGCACTTCGGTTAGGTTTCCTCACTGTGAGTAACTTTTTTATTTCGTTTCTCAGTCTTTCCTTCAAATTTAAAATATAACTTTCTAGTAATTTCTCAAGAATTCTCATCTAATCTGGTAGCTGACATGATTAGTTTTCTGAATCCGGTCTTCATTACTTTAAAATTTCAGAAACATAATTTGCCATTTACATACAACTTCCATATGTATATGGTACGGACGATGGAAGATGAGTTTCATGGCATTGTTGGAATTAGGTATGCGTTTCTGAGAATTGAGATCTTATCAAAGACTCTTTATTCAACTGTTTTCAGAAGATTTCGTAAGGGAGTTACAGAATGGGACTGATGAATGTTTCTTGATGAATCAACAGCTGGCCACTTTGGGTTTACGCTATAGTATGCATCTGCATAAATGTTCATGGTAACTTATCGGTTCAATAAATACAAACTACATTCCATTTCTATCTCCACATTAAAGCTTTGTCTTTACTAATTCAGTGATTTCCTTGCAGGCCTGAATATGTACTTTTGGATATCATTCGTTCCTGCCATTGTAAGTAAAAGCAAGATTAAGTAAAAAGCTTGAAATTCATAAGGCAGTACTAACACTCAGAGCATGTGTTTGTATCTGTTTTGTTGTCTAAGCTTGTCATGTTGGTTGGAACCAAACTTGAGCATGTTGTCTCCAAGCTTGCTCTCGAGGTTAAGGAGCAGCAGACAGGCACATCTAATGGGGCTCAAGTCAAACCACGTGATGGGCTCTTCTGGTTTGGGAAACCAGAAATTCTGCTACGGTTGATACAATTTATCATTTTTCAGGTAAGCAAAAAGACTTTTCCTTTCTCAATTCTTCAAGCCATGATATTACTCTATTCACACAGATGATCCTTATATATTTCCTGCTAATGCAGAATGCATTTGAAATGGCAACATTCATCTGGTTCTTGGTAAGGCCACCTTATAAAATGCATCAATACTTAAATCAGCTATGCAAAGTTTTTCAGTTTTTGAGAAGATCATCAATTTCATGTATCAGTGGGGAATCAAGGAAAGATCTTGCTTCATGAAGAACCATGTGATGATATCAAGCCGGCTAATTTCTGGGTGCGTTTCAAATACACAACAATTCGCAGCAACACACTGTCTCTTAAGATTTTTTTTTTCTTTCTGGTGAATGCAGGGTTCTCGTTCAGTTCTGGTGTAGTTATGGCACTGTGCCTCTCAATGTAATCGTTACTCAGGTTCGTCAAAACCTTTCATATATCTACAATTCCACAATCTTAAGCCTATCCAAGTCTGTGACTAAACATCGTTCATAAAAACTCTATGGTTTCACCTGAATCTGAACAGATGGGATCTCGGCATAAGAAAGCTGTGATAGCAGAGAGCGTAAGAGACTCACTTCACAGTTGGTGCAAGAGAGTGAAAGAGAGGTCTAAGCACACGAGATCAGTGTGTTCCCTTGACACAGCAACAATAGACGAGAGAGACGAGATGACAGTGGGGACATTGTCTAGGAGCTCATCGATGACTTCACTGAATCAGATTACCATAAACTCCATAGACCAAGCAGAGTCTATATTCGGAGCAGCAGCTTCATCCAGCAGTCCTCAAGATGGATACACGTCGAGGGTGGAAGAATATCTGTCTGAAACATACAATAACATCGGTTCGATACCGCCTTTAAACGATGAGATTGAGATTGAGATTGAAGGTGAAGAAGATAATGGAGGGAGAGGAAGTGGGAGTGATGAGAATAACGGTGATGCTGGAGAAACACTTCTTGAGTTGTTTAGGAGGACTTGATCTTGTTTCTGCTTTTAGAAGCTTGGTTCAGTTGTAATTACTTGACATCCATACAAGAATAACAATTAACAAAGTAAATCTTTTGTTGGTCCAGTAAAAAAAAGTATTCAATGATCAAAGTACATCTTTTGTTGGTTCAGAGGTAAATTTAAAATATAATAGCATGGATTGGAACGAGATATTATGGCATTAGGAAACTTTTTGATTATGGCAGTATAAACAAAGACCACAAATTATGGCAGCTATACATATATTGATTTCAAAACAGAGATAAAGACTTGTCACCTGTCATTTGATTATTTATGAATTTACCTCTGCAGCATTTTCCTTCTTCTGTGCAGTCACGCCTACCGATGGATTTGATTAATTTCCTGTCGATTATTACTAAGTTGTATTTCTAGTAAATACAACTTAAAAGTAGTTTTGTACTCGGTCTTAAAACTAGTTTTGTACATAGTTTTTGAGTAAGATACTTTGTTTTTTTTGGGACAAAGAGTAAGTTAGTAATATCAAATTTTATCATAGTGATTGTTAATTTATGTCAACTACGAAATTAAGAAGTTATCAAATCTGATTTGAGTTATGATAACAATGTCATTGATAGACTCGGTCAATTATGGCATTAAGAAAATCTAAGGATTTAAGTAACCAGGTATCAATTATTACCGCCGTTGGTATTGACTTTTAAATAAGACTTGCCAGTTGTCACACACATGTCATAAACAATTGTTTTTTTCTTCTTCTTTTCATTCAAATGATAAAATTAAACTTGCACTATACAGTTTCTATAGAATCATCCATCACTAGATCTGGTCTGGCGATCCCCAAAAGATCAAGTCAAAAATGAATAACAGAGAAATGAAACATGGTAAAAAAAAAGACGAGAAGATGCCGGTTTTAGTGATGCCAGGTTTCATAGCCGGAGCAACATTTCTGGTTATTTGGATCATACGACGTGAGTTCCTTTTATCTTACTTTTGGTGTAACATAGATTTCCTTGCTTCTGTTTATCTTTTGAATAATCCATATATAGGCTATAGAAAGGGCTCCACCAAAACTAACTCGCCGCCACCATCCGCGCTTCCAAAGGCTCGAGAATGTGGTCCTGTGGCGTCCACTAAACCTAACTTAACACCTGCGCCGCCGCTAGGTCAGCCACGGCTATACGCTCAAGAATCTCAACAGTACAGTCTTGTGGCGTCCAATGAACCTGACTTGACACCTGCGCTGCTAGGCCCGCCACCGCTATACGCTCAACAGTCTCAACAGTTTAGTACTATTGTGGTGTCCAGTGAAACCGACATACCCCAGCTTCTGGTTCAATGTTGTCCGCCAGATGGAGACCGTGGATTAACAAATCAATACTATGCGGGACAAGAGTTCGACTTAGGAGGACACGACAAGGACAGCGATTCCGATTAAGAGTAGAGTACTTTTTTAAACAACTTTTGATTATGAATTTACCTCATCCACCATTTTTCTTCTCTTTATCTTGTGTGCACCGGCATCTTTAGACTATAATATATGTCGTAAGAAGAAGAAGAAGATTATAATTGGTTGATTTCAGTTATTTTATTATCAAAAAGGAAAGAGAGGATAATGTAATGTTGTAATCTTATATATATATATCCGAATCAGGGCGTCATTTCAGTTTACTAAATCATTTTTATTTATCTAATTTATGAACCATAGATGCGTTAAAACGTCTACTTAACCTTTTGTAAACTTGAGTGAATTGATGAATGGAGTAAAATTTCAAGTTTCATCGCATTCGTTTGTGTTATTAAGTTTTGTGCTGAGAGCAAATCTTCTTTTAGCCAAACAATGGGTGTTGTGGATTTCTAGACTTGATTTTATTTTCTAGCAAACTAAATAAAGTTTTGGGCCCAATGGGCCTGACTCATTGAACAACAAACTAGCCGTTGGTCCGTGTTTGTGCATAGCTCGGAGACGAGAGGTTGTACGTGTACGGAAAGTAACAGTACGGAGATTAGTCATGAAAAACAATAAACATGGTGCTTTTATGTTTTATATACTCCAAAAAGGGGTCTGCGTGACAGTGAGATAGACAGAGAGAGAAGAAAAAGAAGCGAGTGAGCAAAGTTTCTCAAAAATGACGAATCTGTTTCTAGGGTTTTTGGTGATTTCGTTTTGCTTACTTGGGAATTTGATTCACGCAGCTGACGGCTCGATTCACGACTACAACAACAGCGGAGGCTTCACCAAAATCGCCAATGCTCGCTACTTCGTTGGTGGTTCTGAAGGAATCTATGGTTCTGAGTTTCTGGATGTTCATCATGCTTCTTCTGATACACCTCTGCTCAAGGGAAACTCCTTCATCAGGTACGCATTTCGTTTTCTCTTCTGACTCTGTTCATTTCCTACTGAGTTAGGGTTTTATGTGCGATTTTATAGTGTGAGCTTGTAGATTTGGGTTTTACCGCTTCTTAGGTACTGGATTTAGCACTTTGGTGTAAAGTTTCCAAGGAAATTTTAAGAGATATATGTATATGAGCTTATAGATTTGTATTACTGTTTCTTATTGGATTTTACTATTTGCATTTCTATGGGGATTTTTGGTTTCTTATGGATGTTCATCTTTTATGTTTTTGTAGGTTTGATGATATCACTTTCGTAAGAACCAAGGAATCTGCTAGCAAGCAGAATTCTACTCTGGCAGCTGCAGGCTTGGTGGAAGCGATACTGTTTGAGGTGAAGCAGCGAGATAGAGTTGGTGGATCTTTTTTCAAATCTGAGGACATGTGCTGTACGCCAAAACTTGCGGATGCTGGTTCCTGCAATCTTGGAGAGGTTATGATTAGTGCAGATCCTAATGATCCTGAATGGCCTAAGCGGATTCCCACTTTTTTCAAAAGGGGTGAGGAAGAAGTGAAGATGTCTCCGGAAGCTGTCATTATCAAGAAAACTGGATTGTACACTGTTTACTTCATGACATGTGATCCGGAATTGGATGGCGCAACAATCAGAGGAAGAACAGTTTGGAAGAACAGAGGTGGCTATTTACAGGGAGAGAAAGCTCCTTTGAAGAAGTTCTACGCCTCCATGCTTTTGGCTTACGTGGTTCTTGGCCTAGTTTGGTTTCCACAAGTTGCTCAGTATTGGAAAGATGGAATCCAGTTGCATAGTCATATCAACTTTGTAATTGCATTTACCATGGGTGAATTGGCCTTCCTCTACCTTGACTTCGTTTATCTCGACTCAGCTGGTACAAGTCCTATGGAGGTTACAGTATGGGCAATAACCCTTTCTTCCATGAGGAAGGCACTCTCCCGGCTTCTACTGTTGGTCATATCTTCAGGGTTTGGGATAGTGAGACCTACCCTAGGTGGCATAACATTGAAGATGCTTCTTATTGGTGTCTTATGCTTTGTTATAAGTGAATCCCTCGGGTTGGCTATGCAATTTGGGAACATCTCTGAAAATGGAATGAATTACTTAATGCTCTCTTGGGCTATACTGGAAACTTGCTTTATCCAGTGGATTTTCAGATCCTTGTCGAAAACGCTTAAGAAGCTCAAGGTAAGAGAAACATACAATCCTCCTTTTCTTTTGATTATTGATATAACAGGTTAGGCACACTGATTGCTACATGTTTCTAACATATCACTTGTAAATATATCTTTCTTGTTAATTGTTGAAAGTTGCAGAAAAGCCATTTATAAAGATCCATTTCTTCTTAGATTATTCATCCCTGCTAATCCCATATTTTTCTTATGTAGCTGAATAAGAGGAACATTACTAAGCTGCAGCTCTACAAGATGTTTGCAACTGTGCTTGTAATCATGGTTGTGCTCAGTTTTGCCTGGATTTATGTGGAGGTAACATCTCAACAGTCTAGTGATAACTCTGGGGAATCACTTGAAAAAAGTCATATGATTGTGTGACTGAAATTGTTTTCTGAATCAGGTATATCTCTACAGCTCCTTGAGTCAGTTTTGGAAAGTGAAGTGGATTGTTCCAACACTTTGGTACATCCTTTCTTATGCAATGTTGGTACTGATTTGCCTCTTTTGGCCTCCATCGGAAAAACCAATGAGGTATGGTATCAATCTTTCTGTACTTGCCCTTTATCAATCGGGTGCTTATGTGGCCTGTTTTAAGTTCCACACTAAGATCTTGTCTGTTTTGTACTAACATGTTTGAACTTTGTATATCTGATCTTCTCTGCTGCTAGTTACACATTTTTCTGATGTATATATACTGGTTTGAAATTGCAGGTACCTATACGTAGCTGACATGGAGGAAGAGACTGAAGAAGAAGATGATCTCTCCACTGCAGAAACCGGTATGAACGCAACAAAGGCTGAATACGAGAGGAGTGAAAGGAAGACCCTGCTGGAAGCATTCATCCTATTGCTTGGGAATATACCAGGGGAGAAGTGAAACTCCCCATCTTACAAAGTTACCGTCCTTTTAGCTTAAGCTGCCTACTTCTCATCCTTTTTCAGCTTAAGCTACTCCTAATCATCCTTTTAAACCTACGGCTTTAAGTTTTTTTTTAACTCATATAATCTTCTGCAGTAGACTTGACTTAATCGGATTTTCTGTTTCATGAACTTGTTGGTAGTGTGGAACAAATGGGAAAATGAATATTTTTGGAACAAATTGATTTTCTGTTTCATATTAAGTTAAATCATTCTGTTTCCACTGAAATAAATTGTTTTCCAAAAATCACTCCGTTTATTATGTCTTTGTTTTTAAGAAATAAAAGTGAGAAAACAGAATAACGCGAAAATGTCGACATATTTGGCTAAGTATAGACAAGATTGGGAAGCTCTGTTTAGTTATGCGTCAGTCTCTCATCAGTGTTCAACTGCCACGGAGCGAACCGATTCCTAATTGCAACGTCCCGAGTCCATAGAATGTCGACACTCTTTCACTCTTTCTCCAAGTTGCCTCCTTTGAGTCCTTTCTCATATTTTATAGACTCACTTTCTGTTTCTTGATCCCGAGGAAGAAGAAGAATAAACTCTTGTTCCCATGATCTTCGTCGATGTTAGTACCTTGAGATTCGATTCGTCTCTCCGATTCTTTATAATCGGAATTTATTGGTTTGTGGAATCTGATTTTGGGTTCTCTTCTATTGCTCTTATAGGTTCTTTGGAAATTGTTTCCTCTATACTCGTTTGGATCAGGAAGAGACTCTCTCTCAGGTATTTCATCGAACACTTACCCTACAATTTAGTGAAATTTCTGTGTGATGTAGAATTCTCTAGATTCTTCTAATCGAGTTTTAGCTGAGAAAATTAGTGAAATGAAATGAGATTTTCCATTGATTGCTAGATTCCAAAACTTTAGCTTGTTGTTCTGAATTGCACTTATTTGTTGTGTTGTATGGACCATGGAAACATCCAAAAGAGTCCATTTTGCAGATCATTCCCGAGACAATGGCTTCTTCTACCACTAAAATCCTCTGTGATGCTGGCGAATCAGACCTCTGTAGAGACGATTCTGCTGCATTTCTCCTTAAGTTTGTAGCCATTGCCTCCATTCTACTAGCTGGAGCTGCTGGTGTAGCCATACCTCTCATTGGCAGGAACCGCCGGTTTCTTCAAACCGAGGGAAATCTCTTTGTAGCTGCTAAAGCCTTTGCAGCTGGTGTCATACTCGCCACCGGCTTTGTCCATATGCTTGCAGGTGGCACAGAAGCTCTGAGTAATCCGTGTTTACCGGATTTTCCGTGGTCTAAGTTTCCCTTTCCCGGGTTCTTTGCAATGGTTGCTGCTTTAGCTACTCTGCTTGTTGATTTCATGGGGACACAGTACTATGAGAGGAAGCAAGAGAGGAATCAGGCTGCTACTGAAGCCGCTGCTGGTAGTGAAGAGATTGCTGTTGTTCCTGTGGTTGGGGAAAGAGTGACCGATAATAAAGTGTTTGGTGAAGAAGACGGTGGCGGGATTCACATTGTCGGCATTCGTGCACATGCTGCTCACCATAGGCATAGTCACTCTAATAGTCATGGTACATGTGATGGACATGCTCATGGACATTCACACGGACATATGCACGGGAATTCAGATGTTGAAAATGGAGCTAGGCATGTTGTTGTTTCTCAGGTTTAAATCTCTTATCCCTTGTCACAAACTGTGATACATATATCAAAGTAGAAGCTAGTGTGTGTGTGTTGATTACGCCTACAAACACTTGAGAACCTCAAAAGCTAGCTTCTTTAAGTCCTTTACTAGTCCTCCTCCTTTGCAGTGTGGGATTTATACATCATCTTATCGATTATCTCACCCAATTTATTGATTTTGCAGATATTGGAGCTCGGGATTGTGTCGCACTCAATCATCATCGGTTTATCCCTGGGGGTATCACAGTCTCCATGCACGATCAGGCCTCTTATTGCAGCTCTGTCATTTCACCAGTTCTTTGAAGGATTTGCGCTCGGAGGCTGCATCTCTCAGGCACAGTTCAGGAACAAATCAGCGACCATAATGGCTTGCTTCTTTGCGCTAACCACACCATTAGGGATCGGGATTGGAACTGCAGTGGCCTCATCTTTCAACTCGCATAGCCCTGGAGCTTTGGTCACTGAGGGGATACTGGACTCGCTGTCAGCTGGAATACTGGTGTACATGGCTCTGGTGGACCTCATCGCAGCTGATTTTCTGAGTAAGAGGATGAGTTGTAATTTGAGGCTTCAAGTTGTGTCTTATGTAATGTTGTTCCTTGGAGCTGGACTTATGTCTGCTCTCGCCATTTGGGCTTAGCTCTTAGATTACATATTATCTACTGTAGAATCAAATAATATACTGCTCTCGCAACTTCATATTTTTGCCTTGATTCATATGAATATAATAGACAAGGGAGCCTATTAGAAATAACGTGTGGAAAATAATTGACATTAGATTTCAAAAAAACAACCAAAATGAAGAACAAAACATTGAAATTTGTTATTATTGATTGATCTTATAAAAGGATGAGCCAAATTAGGGCAACATTAGCGAAGTAACAAGAGAGATGACTTAAACATCAAGTAATTTCTCTTTTGATGAAATTCATCAAAAAGCTTTAAAATTTTACATAATGGCTTCTTCTTTGTGGGTTTCGATGACGACATCAGAAGTCGGATAAGCCACACAGGTCAAGACATAGCCCTCACTCATCTGTTCATCGTCTAAGAAGCTCTGGTCCGACTGGTCAATAGAACCAGAGACGACTTTCCCGGCGCAACTTGAGCAAGAACCGGCACGGCATGAGTAGGGCAAGTCGAGTCCGGCTTCCTCAGCAGCGTCGAGGACGTAGACATCTTCTTCGCATTCGACCTCTTGTTCTCCCTCAGGTGTGATGAACTTGACCTTGTAGGTAGCCATGGCCGTGACGCGGCCGCCGCGAGCGGTGGAAGATTTGAGGCCGAAGAGAGATTGTGTGTTGGCAAACGGGAGGGATCTGAGGCTGATTGGTGTCTGTTGACGGCGGAGGAAAGAGGTGCTTACGATTGCGCTGGAGAGAGCAGTGGAAGCCATTGTTGAAAGATGATTCTACAGATTTTGTGAGTGAGTTGGTGTGGCTTTGTGAAAATGTCGTAGAAACCGTGAGGGAGAGAGGATTATAAAGAGGTGAATCTGCCACGTGGCGTACGATGTGTGGGCTCTTGTGTTATCTTCTTGGTGATTGTCTCTATGTCTTTGTTTTACATTGTGCCCTCTTTCGTTGGTGAGAGTAATATGTGGTTTGGACTTGGGACAAGTCTCCATCAGAATATGGGACTAGGAAGATTCTAGGCTTATTTGGGTTCTAAATTGCTATTTATGAAAAAGAATTGCTGATATGCTTCAAATTGTTTTGTGCAATTTTATTGCTTGCAGGTCCCACTAAATTTTCAGATTGAGCCAATGCATGTAATTTCCCAACAGACTTGAGTCAGAATTTTCTTAGAAGGACTTCACCGTATATAACCCAATAAACTCACCCCGTGAAACCAAATTAACACCATGAACGAGAGTTAACGACTCCCAAGGCCCAACACATGACAATAATTAAATGATCCAATTGCTCCTAGATGACACCATATTCAATGATCTAAGTGAAGTGAAGTAAATACGACCAAAAAAAGATAGGGAAAAAGATTACAGGTAGTAGTAGTATAGTACACCCACTCGATTCTAATCTAAAGAGAACAATTCACTTACCAAAATGGGAAGAAAAAAAAAAAAAAAA
>Ga0041059_1000468_pt1 | contig 30421 bp, 27 predicted proteins | sample AraColnosormetaG_FD_56232 | JGI IMG/M metagenome (GOLD analysis project Ga0041059, IMG submission 56232) | Arabidopsis roots microbial communities from North Carolina, USA - Col MF nosort | ecosystem: Host-associated > Plants > Roots > Unclassified | place: USA: North Carolina | collected...
CAATTATTCCAAAAAAAAAAAAAAAAACGTTCGACCCAATGTGAACTTAAAAGCCAGTTTTAGAAGCAATAAGACCTCAACACATGGATGTACAAAGTCAATACCAAAAAATAATACCATTGATCATTTCGTCAACTCTATGATAGATTTTAAGTTAGCCTTTAAATTATTTTGATTTCTTTTGGGTTACTCTTCAGCGAGAAGTAAAATGTAGTATACAACATTATCGTCGGCTACTACTGATTCTAATCCAGTCAAAACAAACTGAACTCAAACAAATGTTTAAGATAAGTAATAAGAAAATCATATTCCTAATAATTAAGCTGGTGGAGTTGGTAGTGCTAAATGGAAAGATTAAACTAACCATGGACCAGAATACACAAAGAATGTTTTACCCAGAAGATAGGATGAATAACTACTCTTCAAAAATCATATAAAGTAACATTTCTTAAGTAAACTATAGTCAAAGAGATTTCTTTAAATTTCCGTTTTTGGAAAATTTTCTCATTTGACTGAAATCACTTATTGAAATGACATCGAAATTGAGTGGTGGTAATTGAGCAGTCACGTTAACAATTTCAGTTGTACAATGTTGAATAAACGTAGGTAGTGGCTACTTAATTTCTTCGATTTCTTAAGTGCTTAGTACTTTTCAACATTAAAAATGTTGTTACCAAGTCTAAATTTTCTTCACAACTTGTAACTAAACTTTTCATTATGTGTAATCGTAAAGGATTAGCGCTACAAATAGATGGTGATTCCCTTCTAATGGACGAGTTGACATTGACGCATTATGTCTCTGGTTAGCTAGTCCGACGTTTGAACAAGTACTCTTACCGCTCTCGAAACAAAATTAAAACCAAAATTTTATAGATCTATTAGTAAAATCTACTATTGTTAATTTTATCACATAGTCCATGTGTGTGTTAATATTAAGGATGAAGTCAATGTATATATATATATCAAATCTCTATTCCTACTAGATATGGGAATCACCTACTTGTATAAATGGCAAACTCATTCAACGAGCTACACACGACTTTTCCAACTTATTTCAGTGTTTGAGATCATTTTAATGCAACAACTATATGTTAAAGGGAAATTGGTCTAGAAGCGGCTATTTCTTGGTCTTGAAATCATATTGTTCTTCTATAGTGTAGTGACATTTCCTATAATTAATTTGAAAAAAGGAAGAAATTGTGTTGGCAATGAAAACATCATATGTATGGTGTGAAGTATATACAAAAAAAAAATCCCATTCGTGAATGAAAACTACGGTGTATATATGTGAAAGACATATATGGAGCCTTCACTATACGGTGTAGTTCATTTACATAAGAATGGTTGGAAATGGAGATGCCATATTTTTTTTATTTTTTTTTTCCACAATGGAGATGCCATATCTATAAAAAAAGAAAAGAGGTTGAACTAGTTGGGTCGGCGCGACGAAAAGAGAAAATACAACTTGCTGGGCTAAATCTAGAAATTTCCATTTCTGTAAATGCCTTAAATTAATGGCTCTTATTTATCAAATACGGAACAAACCCTCTTTACACCTTACAAGTTACGGGTATAGGGTGTTTATTCTCCCGTACCCGTTCAAACTACACTATATAATAAACCATTGACATTGTAGACCTATTACACATCCTGCAGTTATTGGCTTATTGCGATCTTTATTAAATCCAAAGATACATACTATATCGAAGAAACAAAAAGTCAAGAAATAATAAAACGAAAATAAATGAAGGCATCAATAAAAGCTTACCGCTCACATGTTTATTTTCTAATAACTAATTTTTATTTAAAAAGCAGTTTATACATCTACCAAATTTATTTCTTAGCATAAATATATATTTGGGTTTTGACTTTTAAGTTCTTTCTGACTTCTGAGTGATAATCACCAGTTTGCAACTTATATTTGCCTAAACCGCATGCCAATTGTCATGTATCGTATCTAGTAATGGTATTAATGACGAGGATCCCAAAATTTAAATTCCACTTTCCAAGCATTGAGCTCTTTAAACAATTCATGGTCAACTTAATTACAAGGAAAAAAAAGAACTTATTGTTATAGTGGAACAGCTATTTTTTTGGATATTAAAAGAATAATAACAGCAAAACAGAATTATCGTGTCCTAATAATACCTAAGGTCCTAAACGAAGCAAAAAAGTTGGTAAATAAGGAAGAGAAAACCTACAAGATATTAAAACGGTGTCGTTGTTCGGAAGAATATACCGAAGTAGCAAAAGGAATATCTCATTAGAGAGTCCCTTATAAATGACCGTTTTAATACACTTCAACTCTGTCCTTGTTCATAGGCAGCTTCAACGATCATTCCACTTCCTTCTTCCTCTCTCTCAACATTTTCCCCTGAAAATAAGGAAACTAAAGATTCTTCCTCTCTCTTTCTACACTCTTCTGACAATACTAAAACACTTTATCAGATCAGATCCCACATAAACTTTCTGTAAGTGTTTCTTTTAAACTATGTCTGTTGATGTTAATGTTTATGGATGCATAATGATTTTAGTTAGGACGTTATCGTTTTTGTTTTGTTAGGTGGTCCTCTCTCCCTGTTCAATCTCTAATTCGTCATGTCTTATTCGTTTCTTTCATTGGAAAAAAAACACTGAAAACTAGTTTTTGTTTTTCCAACTTTCTTGGATCATTAAATAGGATTGCTCTCTCTTCAAACGTATTTTTGTTGGATCTCTCCTCTTCAGTTCTAGAAGACTTTTTTTTTTTTCCTTTTGTTGAGTGCATGATTTCAAAAAATTTCAATTGAAGAAGTTTGTGATATTTTGTTGTTTTCTTTCTTCAATAAGAGGTGTGTCCGCAATTAAGACAAAACAACTCGCTGTCATACTCAGTTAAAGTCTTTGTTGCTCGTGTTCAGATTTTCACTAGACGTCACAAGTCAACTTTTGTGGGTAACTGAAGACAAATAGTAATCGTTGAAAACTACAATAATAAAATAAGTACTTCCAGTGTCTCCGTTCACCTTTAAAAAGTCGAGATAAACCCAAAAAAATAGGAATAAACAATCTTTTGTCATATCCGTTAATAAGTTTTAACAAATCTTTACAAATTAATAAGAAGAACGTATATAATAAATATTTCAAAATTAACGAGTGTGGACTAATATTGAGTTGACTTTTATTATCACTTCATTTCAGTTCCTTGAATATGCATATACTGTATATGGTTTCTCTTGCAATAAGTAAGCATCATACATATGTACAGGAACATGAGAAGTTGTCGTTAACAACTACTTCATCTAAAAAACATACACATGTTATTTTTCTAATATTGCCTGACTTCAAGTTCGGTGAACATACTTTATTGGGTTGTAATTGTGAGATCAATGAAATGAGAAAAATTAAATAGAACTTTTATGATATTTTAATGTTAATTGATACTATATAAAGCAGGGTCTAATTCTATTTGCTTTTAAAACTGCCTAACTTATTTCAAGTTCGGTATAACTAACTACTTTATTGTTTGTAATGAGTTATTTAAGGGTACTTATATGTCGAACTTTTTTTTGTGTGATGAAAAATTGCAGAGGAGAAGAAGAATGGCAAGGGAACAATTACAAGTGTTGAATGCACTTGACGTGGCCAAGACGCAATGGTACCATTTCACGGCGATCATAATCGCCGGAATGGGATTCTTCACTGATGCTTACGATCTCTTTTGCATCTCTCTCGTAACGAAGCTCCTCGGTCGTATTTATTACCACGTGGAAGGCGCACAAAAGCCTGGGACTCTCCCTCCCAACGTCGCAGCCGCCGTCAATGGCGTTGCCTTCTGTGGGACTCTCGCCGGTCAGCTCTTTTTCGGGTGGCTTGGTGATAAGCTCGGGAGGAAGAAAGTTTACGGTATGACGTTGATGGTCATGGTCCTTTGTTCAATAGCCTCTGGTCTCTCTTTCGGACATGAGCCAAAAGCTGTGATGGCCACGCTCTGTTTTTTTCGGTTTTGGCTTGGATTTGGCATCGGTGGTGACTACCCTTTATCCGCAACCATCATGTCTGAATATGCGAACAAGAAGACTCGCGGAGCCTTTGTCTCTGCGGTTTTTGCTATGCAAGGGTTCGGAATCATGGCTGGTGGTATTTTCGCTATTATAATTTCCTCTGCTTTTGAAGCTAAGTTTCCATCCCCGGCCTATGCGGATGATGCCTTGGGATCCACGATTCCTCAAGCTGATTTGGTATGGCGGATAATCCTGATGGCTGGTGCTATCCCTGCGGCTATGACGTATTACTCAAGGTCGAAGATGCCTGAGACCGCAAGGTACACGGCTTTGGTTGCTAAGGACGCAAAGCAGGCAGCTTCGGACATGTCTAAGGTTCTGCAAGTGGAGATAGAGCCAGAACAACAGAAATTGGAAGAGATCTCAAAGGAGAAGTCCAAGGCCTTTGGATTGTTCTCAAAGGAATTCATGAGTCGCCATGGGCTTCATTTGCTAGGCACTACATCGACATGGTTCCTTCTCGACATTGCTTTCTACAGTCAAAACCTTTTCCAAAAGGATATTTTCAGCGCGATCGGATGGATTCCTCCCGCGCAAAGCATGAACGCAATTCAAGAGGTTTTCAAGATTGCCCGTGCGCAAACGCTAATCGCCTTGTGTAGCACGGTACCTGGTTACTGGTTCACAGTTGCGTTCATCGACGTCATTGGAAGATTTGCGATTCAGATGATGGGTTTCTTTTTCATGACGGTCTTTATGTTTGCTCTGGCTATTCCTTACAACCACTGGACTCACAAGGAGAACCGAATCGGATTTGTTATCATGTACTCGTTAACATTCTTTTTCGCCAACTTTGGACCCAATGCTACAACCTTCGTTGTGCCGGCCGAAATCTTCCCAGCCAGGTTCAGATCAACCTGCCACGGTATCTCTGCAGCATCAGGAAAATTAGGAGCAATGGTTGGTGCGTTCGGGTTCTTGTACTTGGCTCAGAACCCAGACAAGGACAAGACCGACGCAGGATACCCTCCAGGGATTGGGGTCAGGAACTCGCTTATTGTGTTGGGTGTAGTTAACTTCTTAGGTATCCTCTTCACTTTCTTGGTACCTGAATCTAAAGGTAAGTCACTCGAGGAAATGTCCGGTGAAAATGAAGACAATGAGAATAGCAACAATGATAGTAGAACGGTCCCAATAGTTTAGGTGATATAATACGCCTTTTGTAATAATTTTCGTTTTTTCTTTCTCCTTGTCTCTAGCAACTCAAGTTGTTCTTTGTGTAATCCATTGATACCTAATTAATGCTAGAGAAATCAAAATTTTCATGAGTCGATTTTAAATCAGTTCCTAAATTGAAGATTTATTAGACTTGAAGAAGCCGTGCAAGTTGTGCAGTATATATGTTAAATCACAATTTATGCGTTGCGGGGAAGTTGAGACCACAGATAAAGGCTTCACTTAAAGATACATTATGGCTTATTAATCTCTAGGGTGAAAATAACGAAGTGCTGAAGAAAAACTCTGTTCTTTTAACAAACTCCCTTGCACCGAACAACATTCTCATTGTTCATCGACCTATGGAAGACCAAAAACGATTGCTACTTTGGTAAATTTTGTAAACTTTAGGGCATATGAAAGCGGTGGGTATATATTATAGTTTCACAATGGTAAGAAAAATATTTGGGATGTTACAGTATTTTTAGGCATGGTAAAAAGGCCCATATTGGACATAAAAATATGTAATCCCTCAAATGAAGTGGAAATTAGATAATTTATTTATTTATAAAACTCTGAATTTAGATAATTTCTTATCTTTTGTTTTTGTAAAAAAGAATTTCATGTTGGATAAAATATATATTGCATTTATTGTGTGTGACTATCTTATTGGTGGACAAAATATACATTTTTTTAAAAAAAGTATTATCATCGGAAATTAGGTTTTTCGACGGGAAAAAAAACCAATCACCATAACAAAATCCAGAGGCTCTGTTGTTCTTGGGGTTGAATGTGTAATGTCTCATAAGTCTTCGGATCTCACTTCGTCCGGGTATGTGTTCTACTCGCTTTTCGTCTGTTAAAAACTGGACCTTCCGATCGCTAATCAATATCAATCTTAGCTTTTTTTCGTCTTCCGGTTTTAGATTTTGTATCCTAAGCTCCGATACTCTTTACGAGAAGCGTTTTTATTTCAAGCTCAGAGTCAATCTTAGTATAGGGCTGCTAATGGTTTTCATGTCTTGGATCACATCCTGTGGTTGAAAAAGGAGTATTCTTTACTGATTCTTTTGAGAAAGCAATAACCAATAAAGTAGAAGGCTCTCCTTCGTAATTGACCTGGAATCTGTGATATAAGTATTGAAAGTACCATAATTTACAGTTTGTCTCTCAGTTCTTGAAAGTTTAGATGCTGTCTAATGATATATGGTGTATGAGTTTAAGTTCCTAGACTAATCAAGAAGACCGTTTCTGTGATCTTTGTGATGATGACTGAATCTTCTAAGTAGCAGTCTTTTTCTTCACACCTATCATTTTTTAGTTGAATAACGTATCGTAGTTACTGTGTTTAATCACTTGGTTTATACTTGACATTAGATTTCTTTCCATCTTCTGCAGGAAGTTGCATCTTTATTGACCTCATCTGAAGTTCAATTTATTTCGTCTTCCGGAAATCAATCCTTTTGGTGGCTGTAAGGTTTAATGGGCATTGAAGGTGTATCAACGTATTTGAAATCTGGAAATATGGACACAATTTCTGCTCCGCCAGGTTTTGTATCTCAAACATCGTTTGTGCTGAGGAATGTACCCCGAGACAAAGAAAGTCCCAGGTCCGTGTCGAGACAAGAGCAGACAACTGGATTCGGCACAGATGATAAAGATAGTTGCAATATGTTTCTTAAAAGCCGACCGTGGATAGTGCATGGTCACACAATTCCCAGCTCAGAGGCCTTAAGGCCGAAAAAAACTGAGGTCTCATACTATGTCTACCTCTTTCCTCTCTATCTTCATATAGAGTAGTTTTTAGCTTTGTATGCTGTTGAGAAGAGCAGTAAAGGGAATATAGTTATTTGAGAATTTTGAGCTTAGCCGTGAGGACAATGGTTCGACACCTTGTTGGAGGAGGGTCTTTTGAGTATCCTTATTAGAGCAAGAGCCAATTTGTTGTGGAGGAATGCTTTTCCTTTTCTTTTTATCAAAATAGTTATGTTTTCCTATTATTTTTTAGTTCTTTAGTCTATTATAAACATTCTTTGAGTTCAAAGAGGAGATATTTCTGGGAAATATGCATAGTCATTACTACTAATAGACATTATACTTGATTGATGTTTAAGTTGTTAGTTAAGCCGGAAATTTCATGTTGTGGATTGCATAAGTGATTTAGTATGAATTCTTTAGAGCTTGATGTGCTGATTCGGGTAGGTCTACTATGCCTTTAAGACGTATGAGAGTATAGGTATCATGATTGTGTGTTCATCCTTTCACATTCATTACTAAAGTATGAAAAAATGCTTTTCATAGGTACGGAGAAGACGGCCCCTCAAAGTGTCTGAGACCAAAGTCCTTGAGGAAGCTCCTGTGTTCAACCCAACCGAAGAGGTCAGTTTTGTTTTCTTTTTATGAAAGAAAAATTAGGGTATTAAACTAAATTATCTTTGGTAAAGAATCATGTACTCTTACAGAGGAATATATTCCTTTTCCTCTTACCCAGTGTTACTGAATTATCAGGAATTCAGGGACACACTCTCATATATATCAAGCTTGCGTGACAGAGCTGAGCCGTATGGAATCTGTTGTGTTGTTCCTCCACCTTCATGGAAACCTCCATGTCTTCTCAAGGAGAAACAAATATGGGAGGCTTCTACATTTTTCCCTCAAGTTCAGCTCTTTGGAATTCAGACCGAGAACCGAAAGATTAAAAAGGAGGTTGATGCAGATAGTAATGATGCTGCATCTGAAGGGGTTCAGTTATGTAGAGTAGAACGTGGTCCTGGGTATACTTTGAAGTCCTTTAAAAACTTTGCAGATACATACAAGAAGAGTCATTTTGGCATGAAGGATGAGGTTTTGGGTTCAGAGAACTCATCTCCATCACTTAAACCAAATGAGCTAATTGTGGCAGACATTGAAAAAGAGTACAGACAAATTGTTGAGAGTCCACTTATTGAAATTGGGGTAATGTTAAAAACAGTTGTTCTGCTTTTATATATGAAACGGAATATATCACTAACTTGTCGTGTAAATTTAGGTGCTTTATGGCAATGATTTAGACACTGCAACGTTTGGAAGTGGATTTCCCTTATCTGCACCATCTGAATCTAGCAAATATTCATCAGGTTGGAATCTGAACAGTACGGCTAAGCTTCCTGGTTCTCTTCTATCATTAGAAGACTGCGAATCAGTTTGTGTTCCTCGTCTAAGTGTAGGAATGTGCTTGTCTTCCCAGTTCTGGGTAAGTTTTAAGGTTGATGTCAAGCTATGGTCGTCAATTTCTGAAAGCATAAGTATAACTGGTCAACGCAGAAATAGCATTTGTTTTGCAAACTACCACTAGAATAAATTTTGCAGCATTGTAAGTTTATTAATCTAATTTGCTTGTGTAGTCTCATATTTGTCTCTTGGAATATCTGTTACTGAACAGAAATCTGAGAAGGAGAGACTCTACTCTCTCTGCTATTTGCATGTGGGCGCTCCTAGAGTGTGGTATTCCGTAGCAGGATGTCATCGATCAAAGTTTAAGGCTGCCATGAAAAGCTTCATCCTTGAGATGTCAGGAGAACAGCCAAAGAAGAGTCATAATCCTGTAAGTATTTGAACACATTAAGCATCAATACAAGTTACTCTTTTCAAAATTCCGAAAGAAAATAGACAGAAGAGTGACCAACAACGATTCCACTTGCGATTTAGTTCTTGTTCAGCATACACGACCATGACATGACATAGAGAGATCACACAGTATTTGGATTTATCTGTTCAAAGCAAATCCTATCATTACTTTGTTAAATTTTTGTGAGCTATTATATACTAGTATTGGTTCATTTACAAGGGAAGCAATTCATTTGGCAGGTGATGATGATGTCTCCATATCAATTGAGCGTGGAGGGTATACCAGTGACCCGCTGTGTCCAGCACCCTGGCCAGTATGTTATTATATTTCCAGGGTCGTATTACTCTGCCTTTGACTGTGGCTTCAACTGTTTGGAGAAAGCAAACTTTGCTCCCCTTGATTGGTTGCCCCATGGGGATATTGCTGTTCAGGTGAATCAAGAGATGAGTAAAACGTCGCTGATATCGTATGATAAGCTATTATTTAGTGCTGCAAGGGAAGCTGTAAAATGTCTTAAGGAATATGGGTTGTCGAAGAAAAACACAGCATGTTACACGAGATGGAATGATTCTTGTGGGACGGATGGGTTGTTCTCCAACATAATCAAGGTAATACTCACTGCTCCTCCTCTTTGCTTGTCTTATTCCTCAGATTATGCACTAAAACCTGCGTAGAATAACTTCCTCAGTACCTTTTGCTAATTTTGTTTCTCTCTTTTATGTAGTCACGGATCAAACTGGAGAAAAATAGACGTGAATTTCTTATCAGTTCACTAGAATCGCAAAGGATGGACAAGAGTTATGATGCTGTGAACAAAAGGGAATGCTGTGTATGTCTTGGGGATTTGTATCTTTCCGCGGTTAACTGTTCATGCTCTGCTAATCGTTACTCGTGTCTGAACCACATGAGGAAGCTCTGTGCATGTCCGTGTGACAGAAAGAGTTTTCTCTATAGGTACACTATGGATGAGTTGAATCTTCTCGTTGAAGCCCTGGAAGGTAAAAAGCTCAGCTCTATGTTCAGATGGGCAGGCATAGATCAAAAATTCTGTGCTTCTCCAGCCACCACAAGTTCAAAACCCGAAGAAGACAAAGGCAAGGAAACAGATGAGGTTACACCCTGTAATATCACGAGGAAAGATGTCGCAGCTGGAACTAAGGACCAGACAAGAGTGAAGGCGAGATCTTTGGCTGATATACTGAATGTTAAAGATGGAAACAATGATGCAAAGGAGACTTTAGAATCTTGTTCTAAGAAATCAAACAGGCCATGCGATAACGATTCCTCTGAGGCCAACGCGCCAAAGAAACAGAAGCAGTGATGAATAATGAAGGAGATTGTAGTTTAGTCACAAAATGCAAGACGATAAAAACACTTTTGTCTTCTTCTTAAATCGATATATGAAGCAACTTTTTTTTTTGGTAGGCGATACATGAAGCAACTTGATATGTGTTTTGTTTGTTTTGGCTAATAGACAAAAACATTTTTTTGGTTTCACTAATATTTATTTACGTTGACTCTAACTAAAGTAGAAGGAAAATATTTGACGAAAATACAGAGCCGTTGGATTTGATGACTTTATGAGATTGAGATTAGTTTTGACTTTCTTTTTTTGAGAGCTGCGGTTTTGTAAAAATGGCCCACAATTTCTCTGAAAATTCAAAATTCAGTGCCGGAGATTACTCGTCGTAGTCGTCTGTGTCAGATTTAGTTCTATTTGCGATAGTGCGAATGGCGGAGACGGACGTCGGAAGTGTGAAGGGGAAGGAGAAAGGATCGGGAAAGCGCTGGATTTTGCTGATCGGAGCTATAGCTGCCGTTCTGTTAGCCGTCGTGGTCGCTGTGTTTTTGAATACTCAGAATTCGTCGATTTCTGAATTTACCGGAAAAATATGCAATTGCCGTCAGGTTAGGTATTTCTAAAAGCTCTTTGTAAGTTTCTGAATTGGATACTTGAGCTCGTGATTAGCTTTGAATCTCAGCGATTACTTTGATTTTGATTTGTATACTAGACTTCTCAATCGTTTTGATTTTGTTGTTAGGCTGAGCAGCAGAAGTACATTGGGATAGTTGAAGATTGTTGTTGTGATTATGAAACTGTGAATCGGCTAAACACGGAAGTGTTGAATCCATTGCTTCAGGACCTTGTTAAGACACCATTTTACAGATATTTCAAGGTTGGTTCATATTTCTTCTTTGATCATGAAAGTATCTAGAGGATTTGGAGGTGTGTTGTGATAGGTTTGAATGCGTTTAATAGGTTAAACTGTGGTGTGATTGCCCGTTTTGGCCTGATGATGGCATGTGCCGGTTAAGAGACTGCAGTGTTTGTGAATGTCCTGAAAGCGAGTTCCCTGAAGTATTTAAGAAGCCATTAAGTCAATACAATCCTGTTTGTCAAGAGGGGAAACCGCAAGCTACTGTTGATCGTACCTTGGATACTAGAGCTTTTAGGGGTTGGACAGTCACAGACAATCCCTGGACCAGTGATGATGAAACTGACAATGGTAACTTTTCTTTACAGTCTACTTCATTTTTGATTCTTACATGTCGAAACTCTATCGCTACTTCATATATAACTGGCTCATGAGATGATATGTAACAAGTAGGGGTTTTAGCATCGAATTGCTATGTGTTAGATGCAGTTTTTGATGACTGTATATATGATCGCAGATGAAATGACATATGTTAATCTTCGGCTTAATCCTGAACGGTACACTGGCTATATTGGCCCATCAGCTAGAAGGATATGGGAAGCTATATACTCTGAGAACTGTCCCAAACGTAAGCTTCACCATATTAAAGTGTTTCTTGTTTTCTCTATTTGTTTCTTTATACTCTTATTCTCCAAGTGGCTGATTAATTCATATGGCTGTCTTAACTCCTGCAATTATACTGGCTTCTATAGATACATCTGAAGGATCTTGCCAAGAAGAGAAGATCTTGTACAAATTGGTTTCTGGTCTTCACTCATCCATTTCAGTTCATATCGCTTCAGATTATTTACTTGATGAAGCTACAAACTTGGTAAGATCTGCCGTACGAATCTGACTTATCTGTGATATGTATTTCTTAAGCAGATATAGAATGACTCAAAGACTACTTTTTTTTGTATTTCAGTGGGGTCAAAACCTGACGTTGTTGTATGATCGTGTGTTAAGATACCCAGACCGCGTTCAGAACCTATACTTCACATTTTTGTTCGTTCTTAGAGCAGTAACAAAGGTCAGTTACTTACCACTTTACTTTTCTGTCTGGATCCTAGGAAAAGGGTCCCAGTGGTCTAGAATAGTCACAATTAGTTTTTTTTGCATGATTTGTAGGCAGAAGATTACTTGGGAGAGGCTGAATATGAGACTGGTAATGTGATTGAGGACTTGAAGACCAAATCTCTGGTGAAGCAAGTAGTTAGTGACCCCAAAACTAAAGCAGCTTGTCCAGTACCATTTGATGAAGCAAAGCTCTGGAAAGGCCAACGTGGACCAGAACTGAAGCAACAATTAGAAAAACAATTCAGAAACATAAGGTCCTTCTTGAGTCCTTTAACTAATTTTCTTGAGCAATGATAAAATTTCCACTGACTAGCTAAGTTAAATTCTTTTTTATTACTTGAATCGTCTTGCATTGCAGTGCAATAATGGACTGTGTAGGCTGTGAGAAATGCCGTCTATGGGGAAAGCTTCAGATTCTCGGTCTCGGTACTGCATTGAAAATTCTATTCACTGTCAATGGTGAAGACAATTTGCGTCATAATGTGCGTTTCTAACACACCTGGAGACGCATTGTCCATTTGCACCGTGTATTTTCTTTAAGCGTCTATTGGGAACGGCATTTTAGTGATGTAGCAATCTTTGTTGTTTTGTTTCAGCTCGAATTGCAAAGGAACGAAGTGATTGCGCTGATGAATCTTCTCCACCGATTATCTGAATCCGTGAAGTATGTTCATGACATGAGTCCTGCGGCCGAGAGAATCGCAGGTGGACATGCCTCTTCAGGGAACAGCTTTTGGCAAAGAATAGTGACATCTATAGCGCAATCAAAAGGTAAGAAAGCATTAAAGAATTTGTAGACTTTAATCGTGAAGTGAGACAAGAGGTAGAAACTTATTTTCTCTGGTCACCACTTGCTGAAATGCAGCTGTATCTGGGAAGAGAAGCTAGATGTTCAATGAGGTCTGGGGGTTGTGGGATCAAGCGCAGTGATGGCGGGAGAGTATACTTTGTTGTAAAGTAAAGAGAGGTTAATTTTGCAGGAAACAGTTATACAAAGCCCCGTTAGATGCCAACCCGAAGCTGAGAACTTTTTGATTTACCCTTTAACGTGAATTTAGAGAATCTTACATGAAACTAAAAATATTGTACGGATTTTGAAATTTGTTGACAGTCCCTTCTGAAGTAAACATAGAATGGGTGGAAAAACGTGAATGAAGAGAGACATTTTTATTTGTTCGGTATCAGTTTAGGCATATCATAAATTGCCTACTCACCAAAGCTCCCATTACAAAATGTTGGGGTTTGGTTTACAACTTCGCAGATTTAACTACCTGAAACACATGCAATGTATAAAACCTTGAGGATAACTACTCTTGTATAGTAAAACTTCCAATTTCTTCAGGAAAACCTGATAACTAGTGTAGAAGTTATCAACCATTGGAATAAAGGTCTTTTAATATTGCAGCTGCATGTAAAAACACTAATTGTTTGGTCAGTGGTGCTATTCACATTGCATATGCATAAATATCAAAAACAACTGTTGGGTTACAATCAGTGTCATGCCAAGGTCAATAGAAATTTTCAAATTTCCCTGCACACTTTTATTTTAGTGCAAATGTATTCGAAACTTCGAAGTTGTATATACTATCTTGATGATAACTGCTATGTAATCCTAACTTCCTAACTCTCCGGATTTGGGAGAGCTGGAGAAACGTAGAGCTTTGCGTATAGTAGTAGTAATCAGCAACAAATTACGCAATATTTTGAAATGATTCTCACATGTAATGCAAAGAGGTTGCCAACAAAATTTAAGTGTATATTACAATTAAAGACGAAAAAGCACTAAAAAGATAATAAAAAGAGAGTTCAGCTTTTGCGGTTGACTTAGGCCAGAAATAGTGCGAGACATAAAGAGACACTATAAAGGGAATCCTATCCTCCAACCTCAATCAATGAACACCTTTTGATTCTCTTTTGTTCTTTATTATTGCCTCTCCATATAAAATTATATGAATACATTACGTACAAATTCAGAAAGACAGGTTGGTTAGTAGTTAGCATTGTAGATAAAGATCGATATATGGTATCCAAACTTTAACTCATTACATTCGATTTTTTTATAATGAACGTGAGGATATGGAAGTCCTTGTTCTGGTGTTCTTATTTTTCATTTGCAGCGTCAAGGTGTTAGTATAATTGCATGGCAAAAAGGTTTGAGAAATTTTCTTTTTATGCCCATCTTTTTAAAAAAGTTAGGCTTTTAAATATTCATCGCTTTCAGAAAAATTGGTAGTTTGCAAGAACAATAGATGATAAAAAAGGTAGTGGGAACAGACAAAGGCCATTGAAAACACTCAGTCTTCCGATATCAGAGTTATCTCCATTAAGTATTTATTTCATTTTCTTGCTTTTGGCTCAAACTTTTCTCTATTACCTACTTTGCTTTTTGGTATCTTTAAATTTGAATCTCGATGTATCCAAGTTGGTAACTGCAAACTATTAGCACCACAGCTGTCATGTTCTTCTTCTTGGGTGATTCCAAATGTTTTTCTTCTTTTAGTGACGGCATTGTTATAGCAGTATTAATATAGCCGTATATGTAATATATCGATTTTTTTGACCGTATATTATCTTATATCTTGGCTTATTATTGGTGATTTCCATTTTGTTCTACAGCTGATTTGCTATTTTGAGAAAAAAAATTTAGACTTATTGATTAACCATGCATTGCTACGAGTTCATTTTCAATCCTTTATCTCGCTTGAAGTGTAGCCTACGGCTACCCAAATATATTTTCTATGGGTTAAACAGATTTAGTTGTGAAACTTTGGCAAACAAGTTATGAAAAAACAATTGCATATATGTGATAGAAATACTCAAAAAGTTGTATTTATAATAGAACATGGAGTTTTCACATACATCTTCACTCATAAATCGTAATTTTCTCATCATATACTAAAATCATTATTCTAAAAATATGAGTCGATAATACTTCATAATATCGAATAAATTTCGCTATTGATGCCACTTTCAATATTCATGGCCCTTGTTTACTCGTCGTCTTCTATTCCAAAGCTCCATCTTATCACATCTTGATCAATTGACAAGCCGATTAGAGATAAATTAATCTTCATTCGATGTGTATCTTGGCTTTTGGTTCTCCTCACTTAATTTTTTCTTGCTTCCTTTGCAAATTTTCTCTCATTTTGTTTCTGTTCGAAAAGTTGCAACTTAAACTATACGTAAATGAATATTTGCTGATGAATAAAATTTGACATTGTCAACAACAAAATGTTCATGATTAGGCATTAGGTACATAAAATCGTAAATGGACCAATAGGATCTTAGATTACAGCTGACATTAATATATGCAACGGGAAAGTTAAGGATACGTATATAATAATGAAAAGTTGAAGCTAACGTCAAAAGTAGTGGAGCCATCCGAGAATAATGTTGGGATGATGATTTTGCTAACGTAACATGTGGTTGACCAAATGACATTGACCGCTCGAGCCCTTCGGCTTTCGTCCTCCCAAAGTTTTTTTGCGTGTCCTTATTCGACAATCCTACAAAAACCAAAAACTTCGAAAATCTCTCCGAGACACACACGACACTTCTTGGATACACAAATTGACCTATTCGTGTTTTATATGTACCTAATAGTTTAAACTTTAAATCTCTCTAATGCAAACAAATAGTCTCCTAAATCGAGTTTGACAAAAGCTGATGATTGCCCCAATGAGAATATTTTGTAAACTCGTTTTTTTTTCTTTTTCAAAATTTGGTTTAAAAATCTAGATGTCACTGTTAAAGTATATAACAATTTATTTATTGTTTCTCTTAATATTGGTTTATTACCTACCTGCAAATAATATTTGGTCCGGTCTATGTTGGTAATAGTAAAACCATCTTTAAAAGTAGTCAATCGTTACAGTAAACCGGAACATTAGCGTCAATTAATCACCTAATCTGATACCTAAAAGTAAATATATAGCTGCTTCTGTATATATGACAAGAATTATGACAAGAATTATATAATTCTGTAAAACATTTCAGTCATATAGAGAGCTTATTATTAAACTTGGAAAGTAATGAAAAGTAGTAGTAATAACTTTTTTGACATGAGAAAATAAGAATATTGAAATAGATGAGGTATATATAGCGTTGATGACTACACTAATTACTCATAATTATTCATTGCACACACTATATTTTTTGTGTTGACAATTTTACTTTTTGAATGATCACACTCGTGACAATTAATGGGCATGATATTAAACAACACATCAAAACCGTGTACGCATCATAAGTCGTTTTCATTTGTTTTATAAGAGCAACCCAGGGTCCAACTTATGTTATCATGGCACTTATAACCAAAAAGTCTTATTAATATTAGCATTTTTGTTAGAGCCAACGAAAAAACTAGATTTTTTTGTACGGTGTGATTTTTATTAGATGAGACTGATTTAGAGTATATGTTTTACGATTGTTTGGTGTTTAAATAGTATATCTAGTCGACAGAGAAGCGATATACAATCTTCCAAGCAAAAGCTGATTGTCGATGTAGTGGAAATCATTGTGTGTCGTCATGAGTTAATGTGGGCTAGCTCATGATTATTGTCGTCTCATTTTGCCAATGATCTTTAATACCATGGTCAAACGGCAATACCTATTTTGGTTAACTAGTGTTTTACAAACGGGTACCATCCACAATATCGACTTAAGTTGTATTTAGCTACTTTGGTCGCGATAAAGTAGCAACTTTGTTTTCCCTATCACGTTTTTACTTGCAAGTTGCAAACATTTTTATTAATAGTTGATTTCGAATAATCACTAAAATAAACATCAAATGAAACAAAACACATCTCTATAACTTTACAAGGAAATTAATATAGTAAATATGTAAATATATTTAGTTACTTTTAAATATATATTAAAAATTAATTACTAAAAATATTGTGACTAAGATATTAATTTTGAAAATATATATATGGTTACTAAGATATTAGTCAATCAATCTTTTCCTAAAAAAAAAAATATTCAGAAGATAATCTTTTAACATGATCACCTCTACATATTCAATTTTTTTTGAATTTGTCTTTTTACGGACAAATGAAGTGGCAGAGAGCATCAATTGTACTCACCATTTTTTCCACTATAAAAATAAAAATATTAGAAAATTAAGAGATTTTTTCTTAGAAAAAAGAAAATAAGATTTAAATAATGATAAATATATATAGACTTCAAATAGGATTGTTGGTGAAAATTTTGCCTTGCTATTTATACCTTTATAGTTTATTAGTACCGTGGGAGATTTTTGTTCAAATATCATGGGCGTTATGATAACATTTATATGAATTCATATGCCATAAATTGTAATTATTATTTTTGTAAAAGTAAAATGATGTCAATTCAATGTCCAGTCGCTACCAACTCAATGGAAATTAATACATTTGAGTGTACTAATGTGTTTTTCTTGTGCGTGTTAATAAAAAATATTCGATGTATGAATGATTCTTAACTGATGTAGGAGTTGTAGGACACTAGCTATATCTTGAATCACATCAGAAAAGTTTATTAATTCTAAGTAAATACGCATAAGGATTGACCAATTAATTCACAACATAAATAACATAAAATCAGAAAAATCAGTTTTAATATTTAGCTCTATCATTAAAAGTGACGGATTGCCCATTGCTTTCCACAAGATAATAACTATCGTGACTTAGCTAACTCGTTAAATAAGCAAAATTTCTCTGACGCTCAAAACTATAAAATCTAATGATGTTTGAATCTTTATCAAAAAAACTAGAATTTGTAGCGACTTCGAATACATAACAACAAATCAATACAACACACTATACAAACAACAATAAAAAAAAGGATAGAAAGAGAAACTATTACATGCAGGTAATGTGGTTGCAGCCTTCACCCCGATCAACTATACTCATACAGTTTTGACATTTCATCCATCCTAGACTCTTTGTTGCAGCATCAAATAGTCCAATCTCTGAATTCTTATAAGCCTTGGACTTAATAAACTCATCTCAAGTCTTTATCTTACATTTTTAGGCATAATTTGAAACTACATTCAAGGCATTTGGAAGGTTCAGTCTGAGAATAACCAAAGTTGCGCTTTGACATGAGAAGTGAACAAGATGGGTTAGGACATTACATTTTGTCCAAAACGTGGATCTTGTCCATTTTTTCTTTCTGGATTATAAGAGTCATTTGATGATATCAGCAATATCGTGAAAATATTTTAAGAGAATAACTAATTCTAAATCCCAAAAACTTTGGGTTCGAAAACGTAGGTTAAAGACGAATGTGTTAAACATTTTGATCAAAGTTAAAGAGTTAAAAATTTATGTAACTTGCAATAATCAAAGAAAAATAGAAACTTGGATGAAGGCATAAATTTAGGGTTATGACTTAAGGTAGAAAAGAGATGTAGCAGTGCACGTGTGCTCCCAAAACCTCATCATCATAGTGTAGTGTCATGTGCATAATTAAATAAAAAAACTCACTGGCTTGTACCATTATTAATCGCACAAGGAGTATTACAAATCAGTTGTTTTCATCATTCTACTCTCATCATTTCATTTCCTCTCATCATTAGCTTCTTTTTTCTTCCCAAACTTATTCTATTGCATGATCTAGTCATTTCTTTTGCTAACAATTTGTTAGTAAAATTTTTTAGATATTTTTGATCCAAGGAGTTTTTTTTCCAATAATTTTTCATTGGTAAGAACGCCTTCTTACACCTATTCTTTTTTTCGTCAATTTCTTGCACCTATTTTAAAAATGCAATTTGATATCTTTTCAAATAATTAAATAATATTTTCTTTGACAAACTAAAATGATTTATATATGGCAAAAAGCAGAAGCATTAATTAACTTTATAGATTCACTTTTTCTTTTTATATTATGGATTTATTAGCAAGACCCAAAACAAAGGTCAAAACAGTCGCGAATCTCAATACTTCCTCAATCTCTTCTTCTTCTTCTTCACTCTCTCTCTCTCTCTCGTCACCACCACTAACACTTCCACTGATTCATCATTCTCCACTGAGAAACATTTCTCTCGTTAATTCAACACTTCAAGTCTCTCACTCTCCGTTTCTTCGAGTGTTCTTTGGTTCTCCTTTGCATTTTCTTGCGTCTTTGGACTCATTACTGTTTCTTACTCAATCCGAAGAATGGGAACTAGATGGAGGAGAATGAAACTAGCTTTGGGTCTAAATCTCTGCACGTACCTCCCAAGAACTCTAGAGGAATCACCCACTCCTTTGAATTCTACAGAGAGACTATCCGATGTTGCTCTGCTTTCTCCACTTAACTGGCCTATGACTCCGACACCTTCCTCTCACGGTCTGAAATTGTCCAGAAACAGCTCTAAATCTTCAAAGGTTTGATCTTTACGAGACCCACTCTCTCGATTCTTGTTCTATTGCTTGTTTTTGGTTTAGTGATAATGAGTTGACTTTGGATATGAGTTTGTCTTCTTCCTCTTATCTGTTTCTTCTTCTCTCAACTTTTAAACTACTCTAGCTACACTGTTGGTTTGGTATTGTTTCGTTGTCAAAATGGAATGTCGAATTTGATACCTTTTTACTCTGTTGCTTATTGTCCTCATAGATCTCGAGCTATTGAATTACACAAATGCTATAAAAGTTCATGATCTTTCCAATGATCCTCCTATTTGTAGCTGTAACAGAGTTAAAGATAGTTTCTTTGTCTATATATAGTTACTTAGAAGTATGTAGTAGTTTGTGTCTCTGTCTCTTTTCGTTTAGCTGGTGAACTTATTTAACTTCAAGTTTTTGCTTTATCTTTTTGATGAGCAGACATGTTCTATATGCTTAAATAAGATGAAAGAAGGAGGAGGACATGCTCTTTTCACAGCAGAGTGCTCGCATTCGTTTCATTTTCACTGCATTGCTTCGAATGTGAAACATGGAAACCAAGTTTGCCCGGTGTGCCGTGCAAAATGGAAGGAAATCCCAATGCAGCACCCAAGTTTTGATCTTCCTTATCTCTTTGCTCGGTCTTATAACAATGATGCAGCTATTAGCCTTGTCCACCGCTTACCTAGATCTCGTGGAGTTATGAATCAAGGACGAGGTCTGGCTCCTGAGCCGTCTATGTTTGATGATGATGAACGGTTAGAGCAGCAACTCGTGTTTTCTGGGAAGAGCTATAGTGATGCTTTGGAGAACAATCATCCTGTAAGAATGATGGACTTGAAGATATATCCTGAGGTTTCCGCTGTACCACGAGCTGACTCCCGTGAGAAGTTTGATGTATTGGTGCATCTTAGAGCTGCTGCCATGGTTACTGGAAATGCTAACTCTCTCAACAATCAGATATCTAGGTATCCTCGAGCTCCAGTTGATCTTGTCACGGTGCTTGACATCAGTGGGAGCATGGCTGGAACTAAACTGGCTCTACTCAAACGAGCAATGGGTTTTGTGATTCAGAACCTTGGTTCAAATGATAGGCTCTCGGTTATTGCTTTCTCTTCTACTGCTCGTCGTCTTTTCCCTTTGACTAAGATGTCTGATGCTGGTAGGCAGCGAGCCCTTCAAGCTGTAAACTCAGTGGTTGCAAATGGCGGGACCAATATCGCTGAAGGTCTTAGGAAAGGTGTCAAGGTGATGGAAGATCGAAGAGATAAGAATCCCGTTGCTAGCATTATCCTTTTGTCTGATGGACGAGACACCTATACCATGAACCAAGCTGATCCAAACTACAAGTTGTTACTTCCATTGTCTATGCACGGTTGTGAAAGCAAGCGGTTTCAGATCCCGGTTCATTCTTTTGGCTTTGGATCAGATCATGATGCTTCACTGATGCATTCTGTTTCTGAAACCTCTGGGGGGACTTTCTCTTTCATTGAGAGTGAATCTGTGATCCAAGATGCTCTTGCTCAGTGCATTGGTGGACTTTTAAGCGTTGCAGTGCAGGAGCTACGGTTAGAAATCGAGGGTATGTGCTCAGATGTTCATCTCAGCTCAATAAAAGCCGGAAGTTACCAGAGCCTTGTTAGTGGTGATGGTAGGTCTGGATGTGTTGATATTGGTGATCTTTACGCTGATGAAGAGCGGGATTTCTTGATATCTGTCAACATCCCTCCTCAAAAAGATGGAAACGAGACACCACTTCTCAAAATGAGATGTGTCTACAAAGATCTTTTGACAAAAGAAATTGTGACGCTTCAAAGTCATATGCTCAAGATTCAAAGACCAGAAACCGTTGGTCAAGAAGTTGTTGTTTCCATCGAAGTGGACAGGCAAAGAAACAGATTTCTAGCTGCGGAGGCAATGGTAAAGGCGAGAGCTTTAGCAGAAAGAGAAGATTTAGCCGCAGGTGTCACTGCCATCCAGAATTTCAGAGTGGCGTTGGCAGAGACAGTCTCAGCGAAATCGGGTGATGGGTTTTGTGTGGCTTTGGACAGAGAGCTAAAGGAAATGCAAGAAAGAATGGCGAGTAGGCATGTCTACGAGGTATCGGGAAGAGCTTACATTCTTTCTGGACTTAGTTCACACTCATGGCAAAGAGCAACATCAAGAGGAGAATCAGGAGATGGTTCAAGCTTTGTCCAAGCTTATTACCAAACTCCATCAATGGTTGAGATGTTACACAGATCTCAGGCTACATCGCATCATCATAGACTCATCCAGCCTTTGTTTGCATCTCAACCAAAGCCAAGGTGAAAAAATAAGCAAGATTCAATGTAAAAATGTTTCAGCTATTTTTGATCTCTCTCGAAACTTTCTGGTCTCTCTTTGGGCGTGAGGAGGAGAAATGTGAATCGAAGTTGGGTTTAGAGGGCCTTACTATTTGGTGATTTACCTGGTTTTGTAAGTTGGTCTTGTTTCAGTATTTGTGTGTAACTGTGTATATATGGTCGTATAAAAGCTTATTTTCCACTCTTAAATGTGTATGTCTGCATTTTAGTCGAAACCATCCCATTTATTTTGTTACGTTGTGAGTTATTATATCGACTCGGCAATTCTGAGATCATTTAGCCAATATTGGCAAACTCATATTACTGGAAATGGAAAAGGAAGAACAAAAATGAAATTGGCATTTAAGAGAGATACATTTGGAATGACTTAACAATGTACATGACATGTTGTTTTTATGTATTGGCCTGTGTTTACTCTTCCTGTGTCAAACTGTTTAATTCTCTTTAGATGCTACATCGGCAACAACAAAGCTTGAACTCGAGTCCCTTCAGTAGCTGCATTAAACCACCAATCTTAAGCAAGATGATCTGTTGTTTTTCTGGTACAAGTCGTTGTTGGAACGTAAACCACATTGTTCAGCAAACAGTGAGATCGGCCACAGAAGAGACAGATCATGCTTCCGATAAGTAGCGATACCAAGACCCTGATCCATGTCCCAGCTCTGCAATTTCAAATTACCAGCAAGGGTTTAGAAACATCCCAATATACTATATCATACATGGGTCCATCAGGCTAACTCACCCAATGTTGATGATCAAGTAGGTGTTGATCAAAATGCAAAGAACTGGAAGGTATGGGACGAATGAGCAGAGAAACCCTGAAATAGAATCATTTATAGAATGCTAGTACGAAACTGCGGCTCAAGTATAAATCCAAGTTTAAACGTCCTAACCAGATGATAACCAACTCAGCAAATGGATAGAAACTCTTAAGTAAGCAACGTTTTAGATGAAAGTGAGGCCAACCAATGATGGCTCGCAAAATCTTATACTCAGTTAAATTTCTCCAAAAAAGGCTTAAATAAGCTTCAGGCCTTACCTCCTTTGTGTCCAAATTTTGTGCCTTTCTTCATCCTCGTCAATGTGTAGCCTTTAAAAAGTTTTAAGTGTTCAAACTCATAAACAAAACACCAACTCTTCTTTCTACCTGAAAATCCAACTATCAAGATAAGATCAATGAGAGCAGTGAAATAATTTTGGTGTGGAGCTTACATATGTTCCCTAAGCCAAATGGCTGACAATAACGTTTCACAAACAACAACTCATACGAGAAGCTCATCTGTACAAGAAAACAGAAACATGAATGGGATAATGGCAGTCATGGTTTAAATAGATAAAACTTGCAATCATATATAGTAATAACCTCATGGATAGAACTGGAAGGGTGAGACATTTTTGACGACTTTGGGGGTCTAAAATGCTGAACATACTTGAACCTCGGGACAGTTGTGGCTTACTAATAGCTTTTGAAGGTAGGAGAAGAGTTGAAGATGACATTGCAGCAGAAGCACAATATGGGGTTCAGATGTAACATTTCCATGTCCAAGTGCGTTTCTGCAGAGAGCTTCAAGTCATCAAAAATCACCAACCACCACTAAATGTGAAATCTTTATAGATCAAATACTAAATCTCAAGTATCTAAAATTATCATCAGATATCATCTAGAATCAATCGTATCGAAAAAAAAGCAACAACTTTCATGAGCAGACGAAAAACTAAATAATAACAAATATAGAGCTAGCAACATGTCTACTATTTCACTTTTTTTAGAGTTTCTAAGCCAATCAGAAGGCTCTATTTCACACCCACTCGCACAAAGTGAGCGTTGAGCGCGTGAGAGCACTTCTGTGGGTGTACGTACCCCTTTCCAAATCATGTCTTTTTGAATCGACGCACTAGTCTCAAAAATTGCCATCGCGTGGATATTTGTTTGTTTTCTTCGCTTAACCAGTGTAAACCGAACCGTAATTCAATTCTAATTTCAATACCATTTAAACCTAACCGAAATCAATTGAAATAAGTAATGACTAACCGCTTGTCCTCATCGGAAGATTGCTTCGACCCCTCCGACGAACACACCACGTCAAGAACAACAAAGCTGATACATATAAGGAGGAATCAGCTACACATACATGCAAAAAAACACAGTAACTTCAGATCCAAAGATACAAATAATGATTCATTGAAATCGATTAACCTTTGAGATCCAAGTACAAGTGTTCAGCTCCACCAGGAAACTTTGCATTTGTTATTCTCTTTATAAATCCAATTTCTGTAAACAAAATCAGAAACTTTCCTAAAATTTGGGAATACAAAATCAAACCAAAACACAGAGCTTCACAGATGTACCTCATCACGGCGCAATTCCTTCTTCAGGGCCATGAAGCTGAGAATAAAAGAGTGATCTAAAGCTAGATTTTTTTAGAGAGAATCTAAGGAAATTCCGACAACAGATTCTGAAGGGAGTATACCGGAGAGCTCGCGAATCGCCGCCGGAGCGATGGAGTAAAATTGTTACGATTTTGAAAAGGAGAAGCGTGGTGGAAGAATTTCGAATTAGGATTTTGATAGTGTGTAAACGACGGTGGTCAATCCATGAGCTCCGGCGACGGCGAACTTCACTGGCAACGTTGAGAGTTTGTGTGATTCGAAAACGTAAGGATAGCATAGTTTAATTGGATATAGTGCCCATTTAATCAGGCCCAATAAATTTTTATTTGGCCCACTTCTTTGTTCATTAAGCGATGTTGCATGAGAAGAAACATGCATGCGCTATATATAGCACAAAAAGTGGTCCAAAATATTTGATTTCAGTTTACAAGTAATTTACATCTAACTATTATAGATTGATCGAGTTTGTACGGGATATCAAGACCTGATAAAAGTAAATTTGAAAAATATTTATGTATATATAATCGGGAAAAAACCCGAAAAAACCGCCATCTATTTAATTTTTGGCCGTTTAATACCCGTGTTTTTAAATTTGGAATAATAATACCTCGTTTAGTTTCCGCGCCCTATTAAAACATTCATCTAATTTAAAGTGGTGAAATTGTACTCCCGCGTTAACGGTGATTAACTTTGCTAACGGAGGCTTTAACTGGAGTTAAAATATAACCACACGTGGTTAAATGAAGTAAACAAAACACAGTCGTGACCTTTAGCCTTTTTCCCCAAATCGAAAAACATAAACCCTAATTTCGATTGGATTGAAATCGAGAGATTCTATGTGTTTGGACGCTTGATTGACTGCGGTTTGGTCGGAATTTGGGATTGAGGAGTCCGATTAGTCGCGTCGCGATGAGGTATGTGTTGATTTAGGGTTCATTTAATTCTGGGTTTCGGATTAGGATTTCGCGTTCTTGGTTTTTCCTCTCTTTTAATTTCTTCTGTTCGTTTGCAGTGGATTCGACTGTCTGAAACTGAATATAAAGTACGGAGGAGAGGTCTCCTTTGTCGATGAGTCGTTCACTTACCTTGGAGGATTCGAGAAGAGGGACATGTCGATGGATCCCGATCTGATGACGTGGTCGATCTTTGCTGATTTCCCTAGTGAGAATGGAGTATCTGCTCCCGTGGAGAACGTGTGGTACAAACTTGCAAATGAAGACTTAGCATATGTAAGAGCTATACCCGAGGATAGAGATAGTGGGATTAGGCAATCATCAGATTATTTCGTCATTACTATATTTCATAATTATTCTCTTAAGCTAATTATCGTATGTCATCAAGGATACACTGCCCGGAGATATTTCACTTTGTTCAAGATATTTGCGTTATATATTTAATCGTGTCAGTGTTTTTAGAAATTGTCAACTCCCTATCTCTTGTTAGTTTGCCATTTGTTTACTGTATCGAGAAACGATGGAGTATGAGTGTTAGGAGGTCTTGAGAAACGTTTTCTCATTCATCTTAACTATATCAAATGTTTAAGAACCAAGAAAAAAAACAATCTTTCATTATACGGGATCGACCTTTTCTTTGAAATGTTGAAAAAGGCAAAAAAAATTTGGTTTGAAATCTCTATAAATTAATACTCGATAAATTAATAACTTTTATAAGTTATAAATAATTCATGTCTTGACTCGGGACTAGTGTAAAAATTGATACAAATCGATAAATTAATAAAACTATAACTTTTTTGAAAATTCTATGTAAATATATATTCTTATCAATATTATAAATTAATAATTGTATAAATTTATGAATATATATTTATATGTATGAATATAGATTATGTAAAATATGACTTTGGTATTATTTTTATTTAATTTATATTAATTCTTTGTAGACTTTAATTCTAATATTTTTATTACGTAGAAAATTTATTTATTTATTTTTAAACCTAATAATGGTTTTCGACTTGTAATTGGTTTTAGAAAGATTATTGATTGTATAGAAAAAACTATTTTTTTGATCAAATTTTTGTACAAAATTTATAATTTATCGATAAATCAAAACTTTATTAAATTAATAATTTTTTCCGATCCCAACATTATTAATTTATAAAGGTTTTACTGTATATACTAAACGTTCAAATCTGTTAAAACCATCTAAGGTTTTTTTTTTGTGTTTTGATTCAGGTCTCCGGAAGTCGAAGGGTAGAAAAATGCAGAGAAGTGAAGACATCAACGCACGATGTAGGAGTAGCTTTTTGTTGCATCTCAATTATTTCATCATCTTTTGTTGTAGCTTTAGCAAATTTCCTTTTCAGAACCAGTACGTTAAATTGTGCACTAAGACGGGAGTGCGTTTGAAGAACCACATTGTATTTTCTCCTCAATCACCTGACTCTATGAATTTTCCCAAAGCCAATTTATTTAGAAGTATGATTTGAAAAACATATGTTTTTAAACAGAGCTCTTCACTTCTTCTTGTGACTCATTTTCTTAAAACATTTATTGTGAACATGTTGTTGATAATCAACATTCCACATAACATATGTTGCAAAAACATAAGTGATCGTAGACCACAAGATACGAGGCTCTTTTTATATCGTTAGTGTTGTCCATATTGCCGGCTACATAACTTCGCATCCTTTCATTAATTTGGAACATTTTGGTAGCTCTAGCTGGTCCCAAGACCAAACCCCATTACATTTAATCTTTTAAAAAAATTGTTCCATCCCTTTTTCAAATACTGTCGTAGACTATATGTTTTTTTCAAAAAAGATTGCCATATAATATTAATGTAAATTTTGACCGTAAATTTTTATAATTTGAATATATGTTTCAAATTTAATATAACTGTAAAACAGAAAATTTTCCAAAAGGCAATTTATTTACAAATATAACAAAAAAGTAGCTAATATACGAACTACTTTTTCCGTCTGATAAATGCGAAATTAGATAACATCACTTAAATGCCAACACATTTAATCAAGAGCGAAAGAAAAACACAGTAACTTAGTATAAGAACCAAGTGTGGCTAAAGGCAAAGTTGGAGAGTAATCATGTATACTATGAAAAAGGGAAAAGACATGGCGAAAGAGGAGCAAGAAACAGCGGCAATAGAGCCACTTAGCCCGGTTTCACAGTTGTTTGTTTCGCCGAGTCTCTACTGCTTCATTATTTTCACTTTAGGGTTCCAAACTAGATGCAACCCATCCACCATTGTTGAAGGTGTCAAGAACACATGGATCAAGCTCCCTCGCTTCTCTAGCAAAGTGGTAAAGCTTATATATTTCCAATTGCTTTGATTGTTACATGTAAGAACGTTAAACGTACAAGAGAATCTTAAGAATATCATAACTATGATAAAAAAAAAATAGACTTGAATATACCTACCTAATACAATATTTCCTTAATAATTCTCTTACTTTTGATGGTGATTGTTTTTTTTAATTTTTCTGTCAACATTATACATTATATACCAGTTTTAAATTTGAATTTTCTTTAGCTATATAACAATTTCTTTTATCACGATTCATAAATTAATGTTCCAGGAGATAAAGAAAAATGGAAAAGCGTCTTGGGTTCCTGTTAGTGTTCGAGTAGAAGATCATGTTGTTGTTCCAGATCTTGATTATTCCAACATTGAAAATCCTGATCAATTTATAGAAGACTATACTTCGAAATTAGCTAATACTCCGATGGACATGTCCCGACCTTTATGGGAACTTCATTTACTTAATATAAAGACATCAAATGCAGAATCTTTAGCTATAGGAAAATTTCATCATTCTCTTGGCGATGGGATGTCTCTTATATCTCTTCTATTAGCTAGTTCACGGAAAACATCAGATCCTGACGCTTTGCCTACTACCGCGGCTACAAGAAAGCATGCCAGTTCCAATAAAAAGAGTTGGTGGTTGGTTGGAAGATTTTGGTTTATGATAAGAATCATTTTCACTACTGTTGTTGAATTGTTTAAGTATTTGCTTACACTATGTTTTATGCGGGACACTAAAACTCCCCTAATGGGTAAAACGGGTGATGCAATACGATCTAGAAAGGTTATACATCGGATAGTAAGCTTTGATGATGTCAAGTTGGTGAAGAACAACATGGATATGGTTCGCATATTTAATATTCATATAGGCATTTTCTTTCTGTAATTCTGTTAGTCATTTTCTTTGTTTTACTTATATCAAGAACTTTATAATTTGTTTTGTCTTTTGCTTTTGTAGAAAGTGAATGATGTTCTTCTTGGAATGACACAGGCAGGTCTCTCAAGATATTTGAGCAGGAAATATGGTAATTTCAAATTCTTTCCCGATCTAATTGTGTGTTATTGACCTTGATGTTGTTAAATGCATCTTATGTTTTAAATAGATGAAAAAATAAAGTGAAAAAAGAAATGAGAAAGCAATTTCCTTGATAAAAAAATCCATATATGTTATAGTTTCTAAAAATTAATTATTACTAGATAGAGTAGATTTTTATTTTACAATCTCGCGAGAAACACTTATGTTTTCTACAACTTTTTAAATTTATCTGAATTCTAAAATAATTTTTAAATATTTCAAAAACTCAAATAGTATAAATTAGAAGATACGGTTACATTTGAACTTAAGTATAATAGATTTTGTTTTGTTTATGTTGACACAAAAGAGAGAGAAAAAAATTGTTTTGTTACATACATCATTGATTATATCATAAACAAACTGTTTTCAGTTTTTAACAATTTTTAAAGTAGATGAAGATATGGTGGTCGAGAAGAAAAAAAACTTGGAGAAAATCCGTCTTCGTGGTACAGTATTCGTAAATTTAAGAGCAGACACAAAACTCGAGGTAAATCAAAGTAACTGTTATTGTCAGTTTTAATAAATGAGGATGCAAGCTGTTCATAACATATGTAAATAAATTTAGGATTTGGCGAATATGATGGCAAAAGGTTCAAAGTGTAGATGGGGAAACTTCGTAGGTGTTATTATATTTCCTTTATGGGTGAGATCCGAAGATGATCCGTTGGAATACGTTCGACGAGCCAAATCTACTATGGATATCAAAAAACTGTCCATAGAATCACTTATTTGCTATGGACTCATCAAACTTACCAGAAAAATACTCGGGGGAAAGGTAAATTATAAAATCACTATCACCTAGTTGTCCAATTATATACGTATGTATGTGTAAAACTATAAATTGTTAATGCAGGTAGTAGAAACTCTTGTTAGGAGACTATTTGATCATACGACATTGACATTTTCTAATGTGATGGGTCCAGACGAAGATATAAGTTTTTTTGACCATCCAATGTCTTACGTAGCAGCAAGCGCATTAGGTGGACCACAAGTAAGTATAGCTAATCATGTCATACTTGTATATCAACTATTTTTTGTAGAAATCACTAAAAACTGTGGTGAAATCAAGTAACATGTTGTTTATGTTTGTTGTTGAACAAGGCTCTTATTATCCATTACGTAACCTATGTAAACAAGATTGTCATCAATCTAGCAGTAGACACATCAGTGATTCGAGACCCTCATCTACTATGTGATGATTTGGTAGAATCGCTCGATATCATCAAACTTGCTGCCATGGAGAAAGGAGTTCATAAAATGGAGGTTTGAGATATGTAACACCAGATATAAAAATGAAGTTGTATGTTTTTTTCTTCTAATTAAGTGAAGTTGTATATGTTCGGAAGATATATCTATTTTTTAAAATGTAGTAATGTGTAATGGTATCTCTATAATTGTTTACAAATTTAAAGTTATTTTACAGTTATTTTAAACACCAAAAAATAATTTTTTTGCTCGACACAAACATAAAAAATCTTGTTGGTCTCTTCAAAAAGAGTAAAATGTTAGTGATATAAGATTTTACGTCTTAAAAAATTCTTTCTTTTACAAGTCTTTTCTATGAGAAGATATGAACATATTTTACAAGCAATTCCACCTTTTAAAAATCATTTTAACTAAATTGAATAAGTGGTGAACCAAATATTTAGGTGAGGAACCAAAACCAGCAGTGACCTAATCCCAATTATAGACCGAGTAAATGAAGAGTCAGGTATCGTGGTTGAGCTTGATTTAAAACCAAAGGACGAGAGTCTGCACGTTTCTTTACTATATGCAATCAATTTTTGTTTTAAATTTCACACCATATAAATTTTTTTGTAGGCTCCATATAAATGAATTGTTGACCGCTATATATTTTTTTCGTTTTTTTTTTTTTTTNTACAGTAAAGAAACAACCCAAAATCCAAA
>Ga0041059_1000469_pt1 | contig 30416 bp, 19 predicted proteins | sample AraColnosormetaG_FD_56232 | JGI IMG/M metagenome (GOLD analysis project Ga0041059, IMG submission 56232) | Arabidopsis roots microbial communities from North Carolina, USA - Col MF nosort | ecosystem: Host-associated > Plants > Roots > Unclassified | place: USA: North Carolina | collected...
TTTTTTTTTTTTTTTTTTTTTTTTTTTTTTTGTATATGCAGCCATGCACAAAAGCCCCAACGGTACGTTGAAACATATATGATATCAAAAAATAATGTTGATGGATTTGATCATAGTTGGACAAGTGTTTTACGTATATATTTTTTTACATTCAGGCTCTTACTTTTTACAACTCGAAAAGTCTGATAGTGAAGAATCTGAAGGTGAGAAATGCACAGCAGATCCAGATTTCGATTGAAAAATGCTCCAACGTTCAGGTCTCTAATGTCGTGGTAACTGCGCCTGCGGATAGTCCTAACACCGATGGTATTCATATCACTAACACCCAAAACATTCGAGTCTCCGAATCCATCATTGGAACAGGTTACTATTTTATACATTAACATTTGTTTTCTTTATTTTGTCCGTGACTTAAAAAAGTTGCTTGCTTACCAAGAGAGATGGATTTTAAGGCTATATATAATAATTTACGGAGATTGATCTAAAGGGAGTTTTAATAGTTGTTTTTTCCTAAATATAGGCGATGATTGCATATCTATTGAAAGTGGATCACAAAATGTTCAAATCAATGATATAACTTGCGGTCCCGGTCACGGTATCAGGTATCAAATCATTGTTTTGAATAATATATCAAAAGGGTTCGATCATAATCTAATACTAAGAAAATTTGATATTTATTTTTGAAAACATGAGCAGTATTGGGAGCCTTGGAGATGACAATTCAAAGGCTTTTGTCTCAGGCGTGACTGTGGATGGTGCTAAGCTTTCCGGTACAGACAATGGAGTAAGAATCAAAACTTACCAGGTGAAACTTCACAAACTAGTCCTTCGATTTTAACTAAACTCTCAAAAATTTCCCCATCTGTTAATTGTTATTCCATTTAATCCAACCCAATTTATCAGGGAGGGTCAGGAACTGCTAGCAATATTATATTTCAAAACATTCAGATGGATAATGTTAAGAATCCGATCATAATCGACCAAGACTACTGCGACAAGAGCAAATGCACTACAGAGGTTCACTGCAATCTGATCAAATCTATCCAATACTCATCATCATTGGTAACACATATTCTTGGATCTAATCATTTAGTATATATTTTCAGAAATCCGCGGTCCAAGTGAAGAACGTGGTGTACCGGGACATAAGTGGCACTAGCGCATCGGAAAACGCAATAACGTTTAACTGCAGCAAGAACTATCCATGCCAAGGAATTGTGCTTGACAGAGTGAACATTAAAGGAGGAAAAGCAACTTGCACCAATGCTAATGTGGTTGATAAAGGAGCTGTTCTGCCTCAGTGCAACTCCACTTAGTTACTTAGATCGCTTAGATCTATCAAACACATACATATAGATATATAAATACAGATAGATCGATTACAAAATATACTAAATATACTTGTGGATATATATATACATGGACAATAAATAACAGATATTGTCTAACTATGAATTATAGGATTATAGTATAGGAATACATGTATAAACAATGTTCTTGAGATTTGTTGTTTTATTTGTATTCTTACATACTAAATTGTTTATCTAAAGTTATATGAATAAAGGGATACATTCTTTATAAGGTTATGGACCTTATGGTATTATTTGTTCTGATTAACGTGTGACATTAGAATGTCAGGCCCATTTAAGCCCACTTTCTGTTTAAGTTACCAAAACAAACCCAACAAGGCCTTTAGAAACCCTAAAAATCCTTATTGTAGCAGCTGGAGCAATATATATCCCAATTTGCCGCAACTAGGGTTTTCTCTTCCTCACGCAAAGCAATACATCGCAGTCTCCCACTGATTCAGCAGCTCTTTGAACTACTCTTCGACAATGGCCGAACGTGGTGGAGAACGTGGTGTTGAGCGTGGTGGAGAACGTGGTGATTTCGGACGAGGATTCGGAGGCCGTGGAGGTCGTGGAGATCGTGGAGGGCGTGGACGTGGAGGCCGTGGTGGTCGTCGTGGAGGGCGTGCCAGTGAAGAAGAGAAATGGGTTCCAGTGACCAAGCTTGGTCGTCTCGTGGCGGCTGGTCATATCAAGCAGATAGAGCAGATCTATCTTCATTCACTCCCGGTTAAGGAGTACCAGATCATTGATATGCTCATCGGTCCAACATTGAAGGATGAGGTAATGAAAATCATGCCGGTTCAGAAACAAACCAGGGCTGGTCAAAGGACTAGATTCAAGGCCTTTGTTGTCGTTGGAGATGGTAATGGTCATGTTGGGTTGGGAGTGAAATGCTCTAAGGAAGTTGCTACGGCCATTAGAGGAGCGATTATTCTCGCTAAGCTGTCTGTTGTTCCAGTGAGGAGAGGTTACTGGGGTAACAAGATTGGGAAGCCACATACGGTTCCTTGTAAGGTGACTGGGAAGTGTGGATCTGTGACAGTGAGGATGGTTCCAGCTCCTAGAGGTTCTGGTATTGTGGCTGCTAGAGTTCCTAAGAAGGTTCTTCAATTCGCTGGAATTGATGATGTTTTCACTTCCTCCAGGGGATCCACCAAAACTCTTGGAAACTTCGTCAAGGTTTGTTCTTTTTTACTTTCATGTAGTTACCTATACACGAGATTCGTTTCCTTTTGATTGGTTTCTGGTAGTTTCTTTGAAATCACAATTTGATTATTCGAAATTTGAGCATTTTCTGTCATTTTAGTACAGTAGTAGCTATATAAGTAGTTCCAGGAGTCCATTTGGTTAGGAAAAATTCTGACTTCACACTGTATTTGATGAAATATCTCTGGAAATGTTATTGGTGTATTGATGGAAGAGAAAAAGTGTTTCTCTTTCGTCTAGTGATTCTCTTTAGCTGTAATGAATGATCGCTTTGTAGGAAACCTTTAATGTAGCAAATGAAGAATAGATTCAGTTTGGCATCTCTTGATACTTGACTGTTTTCACTTGCTTATGATGTGTTTGTTTTCTTGCTAATTCACGAGTTTTGTAACTTGAATACAATATACCCTCAGTTTTTTATCCATGTATAGTATTCACTTGTACCTTAGTTTTTTTCACGGATGAATAATTGTTTTCATGATGTTGATTAAATTGCAGGCTACATTCGATTGCCTTCAGAAGACTTACGGATTCCTTACCCCAGAGTTCTGGAAGGAGACAAGATTCTCTAGATCACCATACCAAGAGCACACTGATTTCCTGGCGTCCAAGGCTCTTTCGACCAGCAAACCCGACCCAGTGGTTGAAGACCAAGCCTAAACAATGCTTCCACCTTGTGTTCTTTTTGGATTATAATCCTTCATGAGTTAATTTTGGTTGAACCTTTGGTAGTATATGTTGCTGGATTGTGCACCTTCTGTTTTCATCTCCTCTTCCAAACTACTTTATTTTTGCTTATGGATCTTAATGTTCTAGTTTTGCTTTTACTTTTGTTGAGAAAAGTTAATCCAGTGGTGCCAATTTTAATTTTCATCAATATTCTACCTCTACAAGTTTGGTTTATGATATAGACTTTGTTTGATATAACATGTTCAATAGACGAACCATTACTGTGAAGAACATTCGATGACAGGTTCTGATTCTTGGAAAGTAAAGTTAAAGAATTTCCTGAAAATTTCCGAATGATTCAAAGTATTGACTTTTTTTTAATTGGATTGTTCTAACATAGACAAAAGAGAAAGACTGAGAATATAGAAGAAGAAATCAGTTTGACATTTCCCACATATTTGAAAGCTTTCACGGCTTCTGCGATATTTCAGCTCATCTAAATCTGCAGAATCCTATTTCTTTTTTTCCTTGAGTTTCTCTCTCTCGCCGGATATAAACCCTATTTTTGGTCGGAATTGTTGTTCGAATTCGAATGGGGACTCCGGAATTTCCAGATCTGGGGAAACACTGCTCCGTCGATGTTTGCAAGCAAATCGATTTCTTGCCTTTCACCTGCGACCGTTGCCTACAGGTTCCTTTCTCCTTCTCTCCTTCTCTCCTTCTCTCTGTTTATATTCACATGCAAAGACTCGATTTTTATGTTTTCGCGAATGGTGTTTGACTCTGACTGAATCCTATATCTCTGGGATCAACGATAATCATGCTGTTACTTATTTTCTCGTTGGTTTCGATTTTGTACTTTAGGACTAAGAAGAAGATTGAATTGAAGTCTCGAATATCGAATTTATCACTTGAATCCTTTTGGTTATCGTTAGGTGTTAAGTTAACTGACATTTTGAGCTTAATTATCGGTATTTTGGTAAATTCCAATTTCTTCATTCTTGTCTCAGAAAAATTCTGCTCGTAACTAATGTGATGATTCTTGACTGCTTTCTTGATTCAAGAGAACAATGATTCGTGTCTGCTCTCTTGGTTCGGTTGTCTGTTCTCATGTTTCTGCTAGATCCATTGACTGTTGACGATTTGAATTTTGTTTTTGAGTTAGCGCTCTGGTTTTCTCTGAATCTTTAGTGTCAAAATGTTTCCTTGGTTTGGAGGAAAAGTCTTACATTGGAAATTTTTACAGGTGTTTTGTTTGGATCATCGAAGCTATATGAAACATAGTTGTCCAAAAGGCGATAGAGAAGATGTGACTGTAGTTATCTGCCCACTCTGTGCTAAAGGAGTCCGATTAAACCCAAACGAAGACCCAAATATAACATGGGAGAAACATGTCAATACCGACTGTGACCCATCAAACTACGAAAAAGCTACAAAGAAGAAGAAATGTCCCGTTCCAAGATGCAAGGAGTACCTAACTTTCTCCAACACCATCAAGTGCCGAGATTGCAATGTCGATCACTGCTTGAAACATCGTTTTGGACCTGATCACACTTGCCCTGGACCAAGAAAACTCCCATTCATGGGTTTCTTGAGTAGTAGTACCACCAGAAAAGAAGCTAAGACAACAAGACCCAACAAAGCTCATCCATCAACTTCATCATCTTCTTCTTCTTCGAGATGGTCTAATCTCCTATCTTCAGCAGAAGCAGGAATTAGCAGGCTCGGTAATGACATTAGCCAGAAGCTACAGTTTTCGAGCAGCAAAGATAATGGTATCGTGGAGGTGTGTCCACAGTGCGGTGCGAAATTCTCTTCGGTTACTTCTCTTGTGGAACATGTAGAGAAAACACATGAGAGGAACAAGAAGCAGAATCATGGCAATGTCACGGTCGATGTCTGCCCTAGATGTAGCAGAGGATTCCGCGATCCAGTAGATCTTGTGAACCATATCGAAAGAGATCACCGAGGCACTTCGAAAGCATAGGAACATATGCGTTTACAAGCCACACATCACAACATAACTTGTGAAAGGTACTCAAACATCTTTGTATTTTTCTTTTCATATTTGTACTGGTTTTAAACAACCAAAAAAAATGTCACATTCTTTGAAAAGTCATGGACTCATGTCCAGAAGTGTAGCCAGAAGTGTAGTAGACTAATGTTATCATTATCCTTGGGCCTTGGCCCTTGGGCTTTGGGTGATATGGTTTTTTCAATGAACAATATGAGAAGAAATTCAACGGCGACCAATGTGGTTAAGTCCGTTAAAAAATAAGGGTAAAACCGTAAAAGGTTACAATTGGCGAGTTCGCGGGAAATTTTACCCTCTTTCCGCGGTAAGAAAAAAAAAACAGATTGCTGACCCCACGTGACCGTCATGTGCAGTTAACGACGTTAATGATAAGTGGCAGCTAACTTAACGGTGCAATAAACCTTAAATCTTAACGAATTGAATGTTTCAGTACTTTTTCTCTTAAATTCAAAACGTGGTCATGTCGAAAGAATTCGACTTGATTTCACCACTAGCATCCTAATCTAACATTTAGCCTTTATAAAAACCAGGTTAAATTGACTTAAGTGAAGTGTGTATCAGTTCTATAAGAAAAGAAATCATAGTCAGGGAATTAAAAAATTACATATCTCCAAATAAAACTTTCTTCTTCTAGAGTGTATAATACACAATTACACATCATGCACACACACACCGTGTGAGTAAGTAATTAACTAATTATAGAATAATTTAAGAGATTATTTGCTTTATTAGCAGTGTATGAGCTGGCCAAAATGCAATAACTACCTCAGCAAATTTCAACAAAGCAGGAAAAAAATTAAAATAATACGTTATATAATCAAAGCCGCTTATATTCGCATCCGACGGCTGAGGTTTTTATGTGAAGAATGTTTAAGAGTAGTTTTAATATGAACTAAAAATAAGAATGAAGTAGCAAGCAACGAAACGGCAGAAGGTGGAACCCGCGTCGTGGCCGTTGAAACGTATCTGAGGAAGGAAATATTATTATCAGAGCTAAAAGCTTCGCCGGACGATCCGGCGACTAAATCCTACTGAGAGAATAATCCGGTCTCTCAGAGAGAGAAAGGGTTTCGAGTTTTCTGGTGTGTCGCCGATCAGTTTTCAGTTACCAACTGGCTTATTTGTGCTTTGATCTGAGGTAAATTGATTTTTCTTTTGCAGCATTACGTTGAAATCTTCTGATCAATCTGGGTTTTGTTAAATCATTGATTCCTCGGGATGTGATGATTTTTTTGGGTAATTCGTTTTCGGCGGAATTTGACTCTGGATTATACAATGAATTGGTTTCGTTTTGATCAACATTACATCGTTTTTGAATTTTTTTAAATTTTGGATGTTTCAGGCGAAGGTTTGAGTTCTAAGGAGTGTATCGTTTAATCATCGAGCTCTGTTTTCCTTCTTTCCCGAGGAAGCTCTAGGGCTTTTTCGGTGGATCAAGAGGGAGGGAGGGAGGATTAACACGTAAATAAGATTTAACAGGAATTTGCGGAATTTTGATTATATCAGTGAGTAGAAGAAATGAGCGCAGTCTCGGGTGTAATCTCGAGGCAAGTTTTGCCTGTTTGTGGTAGCCTTTGTATTCTTTGCCCTGCGCTTCGTGCAAGGTCTAGACAGCCTGTGAAGAGGTACAAGAAGCTCATTGCTGAGATTTTTCCTCGTAATCAGGTTCGTATCCAGCCATTTTCATCTCCCTTCTATTAGACTTGTGTTGACTTGTTACTTCTTGTAGTCTATGCAAGTTGGATTTTGATTTCCTTTGACAAGTTCATACTTAAATCTCTTTAATTACTGAGGGTTATGGTTGATGACTGACTTACGTTGCCATGCTTCTGGAAGCACAAAATTGTTAAATCAACCACTCTGCAATCTGTGTTTGGAATTTTTCCAGAGTGGCATAAATTTTTGGTTTTTAATCTTCTATGCTTTCCCTTGTCTATATTAAACTTTTTCGATCTTAGGTACTATAATAGAAAACTGGATGTCCCTCTGGGTTATCTTGTTGGGTTGGTTTAACTTATCAATGCTTCTGATTTCTGGCAGGAGGAAGGCATAAATGATCGAAAGATAGGAAAATTATGTGAGTATGCTGCAAAAAACGCTGTGCGTATGCCAAAGGTATAATTTATTCAGTGCCAAGTCTAGATATTAAGTCTTACAAATCTTGAGCTGGCCTGGAGTATTAGCAATTCCTTGACATTTGGCATTTCTATGTTCATATTTGAGTCAGATTACTCGTTATAGCAATGTTTTCAGTTTGCTTTGTTCCCAAATTTTGTTCTCTGGTGTTGAAATTTAAGTTTTTCCAGATATCAGATTCCCTGGAACATAGATGTTACAAGGAATTGAGGAATGAGAATTTCCACTCGGCAAAGATAGCCATGTGTATTTACAGAAGGCTTCTGGTCACTTGTAAGGAGCAAATGTGAGGTCATCCTTCTTTTGCTTTCTTTACAAACAATTCATATGTTCTCTCTTATGTCTAAGATATTTTTTGGCTTAACATAAGAACCTAAGGGGTTTTACCCAAAAACTGTAACCTATCATGGGATTGGGATTTGGGAGCAAGAGTATTCCGGGCATAGATGGGTAGGTAACTTGATTGTTTTTCTTTGTTCTTTTTTCAGACCTCTATTTTCTAGTGGTTTCCTAAGGACGGTGCAAGCTCTTTTGGATCAAACTCGACAAGATGAAATGCAAATAGTTGGATGTCAGTCTCTTTTCGAATTTGTAATTAATCAGGTCAGCTTCTTACATATTCGATAGAATTCTCTTATAGCCACATGTCAGGGTGCTATCTGATAGAATGGTTAAAGACATATGAAATAATGAAATAGCCTGATTGATTCATGTGACCAAATTTTTCAGAAGGATGGCAGTTCCCTATTTAACTTGGAAGGCTTTCTCCCAAAGCTGTGCCAATTAGGACTGGAAGGTGGGGATGATGACAGGTCGCGGAGCCTGCGTGCAGCGGGACTTCAAGCCCTTTCAGCAATGGTAATTTAGTTTTGTTGTTATGTTTCTGTAGATACTATTCTTCATTATTGTAAATCTATAATTATCTTCTGATGCATTCTGGTCCGTTTATCTATTTCCAGATTTGGCTGATGGGTGAATACTCTCATATTCCCAGTGAATTTGACAATGTAAGTAACTCTCCGGGTTCATGTACTAGTTTCTTATGTTTTCTTCACAGGTTTTATTGGGTTTCCGGGTTCCTATATACTCTGATCTTCTATCCTTCATCGAAATCAATTGGTTTGTGGTATCTAACAATAGACAAAGTGAGAAACACTCTGTTGGAGACAAAGTGAGAAACACTCTGTTGGATTTCCTTTCCAAAATTTCTTGGCCAAAGGTTAAAAATACCAGAACAATCTACCACTCGTGGTTACATTGCATAGAACTGGGAGTTGGGATTGGATGGCTAGAATTGTACCTTAGTAGAGTTTTAGCCTTTTAGGTAGTACATGTGAATATATGTTAACGGATATATTCAATACTTGTATGGCAGGTTGTCTCAGCAGTCTTGGAAAATTACGGTCACCCCAAAATATTAACAAATGCTAATGATAGTGGCAGAAAATGGGTGGATGAAGTATTGAAAAACGAAGGTCATGTAGCTTATGAAGATTCCCTCATAAATGTTCCTTCTTGGAGAACGGTTGTGAATGACAAGGGTGAACTAAATGTGAAAATGTAATCTCTTCTCTCGTAAGTTGTGTTTACGGTTGGCCTTTTGGGTTCTTTTCTTCTTTAATATATCTTTGTTTTACAGGGAAGATTCCTTGGACCCTAGCTTTTGGTCTAAGGTTTGCCTACACAACATGGCCAAGCTAGGTGAAGAGGCCACAACAATGAGACGTATACTTGAGTCTTTGTTCCGTAACTTTGACGAGGGATGTCTATGGTCAACAGAAAATTCGATTGCATTCCCTGTTTTAAGGGATCTGCAGTTTTTAATGGAAATATCTGGTATTACGCTCCCGACAGTTTTCATTCAGTCCTTCCCTCATGATCAGTGTTCTAAGATAGTTCTGTATTTTTGCAGGGCAAAGAACACACTTTCTACTTTCTATGTTGATTAAACACCTTGACCATAAAAGTGTGCTTAAACACCCAAGCATGCAGCTCAACATTTTAGAGGTTACCTCCTCCCTTTCTGAAACTGCAAAAGTTGAGCACTCTGCAACGATAGTCAGCGCAATAAGCGATATCATGAGGCACTTGAGAAAATGCATGCATTCTTCTCTAGATGAAGCAAATCTTGGAACTGACGCAGCAAACTGTATCAGAATGGTCAGTGTAGCTGTTGATAAGTGCCTCGTCCAACTAACGAAAAAGGTATATACCATTCTCAGAGCAAGTTCCTCTTCAATATATTCTTCTCTAAAGAGATGTGAGGCTGATCTGTCAATTTTCTAAGGTTGGAGATGCTGGCCCAATTCTAGATGCTATGGCTTTGATGTTGGAGAATATCTCCGCTGTCACAGACGTAGCAAGAACCACAATTGCTGCAGTTTTTCGCACTGCTCAAATTATAGCCTCTATACCAAATCTACAATATCAAAACAAGGCAACCTCCCTGTAACATAAAATCTGTCTCTTTTCTTTGCGAGATTAGACCAATTTTCATGAAATTGCTAAGCTTTTATTACTCTTTTCGTTTCAGGCTTTTCCCGAGGCCTTGTTTCATCAGTTACTTCAAGCTATGGTCCATCCAGATCATAAAACACGGATTGGTGCTCACCGTATATTTTCTGTTGTGCTGGTACCAACCTCAGTCTGCCCTCGTCCTTCCTCGACCACTACTGACCTTAAGAAAGGAATGGGTCTTCCTCGTTCACTTTCAAGGACCGCTTCTGTCTTTTCCTCCTCAGCAGCCCTATTCGAGAAGCTGAAGAAGGATAAATTTTCATCGATGCTGACTTCTGATCATAGTCAAAACGGAATGCCTGAGGAAGAACGTGGAAGCAGTACGGGGGAAATCCTTGACAGATTGAAATCTTCATACCGTCAGGCATATAGCACTTGGAATCAACCATTGACCTCGGTAGTAGATAACTCTGTGGATCTTTTAAACTCTGAGCTGGTACATCCTTGCAACCTTCTTTGTGTGAAAAAGCTTACTAGAAGAGTAGTACATTTCTTATTGACCTTAAATGGGACCCTAGAGTTCTATATATACGTAAGTCAGAAAATTTCCCAAGTCTCTCAAAATAGCTTCAGGATGGGACCAACAGTATATATAATAAATGAATACAAAGTAGCTTCTTGAAACCACAATAAATTTGTGTGTCCTACTAACTACGGTTCTAATTATATACAAATTCTTGATTTATGCTTACAATTCTTAGGTACACCTTGGATCAATCTTCACTCTCTAATAATATTTCTTATATGCTCCTCAGGATGTTGTTCATATAAGACTAAGTAGTCACCAGATAGGTCTTTTGCTTTCATCAATCTGGGCACAGTCCATATCTCCTGCAAATACACCAGACAATTATGAGGCAATTGCTAACACCTACAGTCTTGTATTGTTGTTCTCTCGTGTTAAGGTAACATATTCATACCTCAATATCTCTGCATCTGACTGTTTCTTATTGTTTTTATGATCTATGAGCTAAGTCTCACTAGATCTCCGTATGAATTATTTGCTTCCAACTTTATGTTAAACATTCACAAAATTTGAATCTTTCAGAACTCAAGTCATGACGCTTTGATTCGAAGTTTCCAAATGGCACTTTCTTTGCGAGATATTTCATTGATGGAAGGAGGTGAGCTTCCACATGTTTTGATTCCTCCCTGCTAGATATTTATCCTTGGTTTTTGGTTTGGAAACCCTGATGTAGACTCTTATTGCAATTTCCTACGAGACATATCATGTATGCAGTAAATGGCCGTATAGAAATTATGTTTAAAACGAGGGAGAGCTATGTTTGAACATCATCTAAAAGAAACTTAGTCATTTTGTTCCTACTATTTCAGGACCACTTCCTCCATCTCGACGAAGGTCACTTTTTACACTGGCTGCATCAATGGTTCTTTTTTCCTCAAAAGCATTCAATCTTTTTTCTCTGGCGGATTTTACAAAAGTAACACTTCAGGGACCAAGGGTACGTTGATCATTCTAGTAAAATATCACGCAACTCAATTTGCCAAAAAAGACTATTATCGTGCTCTTGACAGTCGCCCCAGACTTCTATGTTCAATATTCCTATGATAGCCTCTATACACAGAGAGAAATTTACTTACCATTTTTCATTAACTTCTTCTTTTGCCTGATTCAGCTTGACCCATTCTTGAACTTGGTTGACGATCACAAGTTGAAGGCTGTAAATTCAGATCAGCTAAAAGTTGCTTATGGATGCGAAAAAGATGATGCTTCAGCTTTAGATACTCTTTCAAACATAGCACTGTCCACTGAGCATAGCAGAGGAACCCTTGTCTATGAAATCGTCAAGAGCTTAGAAGATATGTGCAATGTAAGTGTTCCCAGTCACAACCTCCCAACTAAATTACTCTACCCGAGCTTACCATTCATATTTTGATAAATCAATTGATAGACACAGTAGACTAACAAAAGTTAAACTGTTTCCAGTCTGAAATGGACAAAATGCGAGAGCAGTTGCTCACAGAATTTATGCCAGATGATGCATGTCCACTTGGTACCCGGTTTTTAGAAGATACCCACAAAACCTATCAGATTGATTCTGGTGATGTTAAACCTCGAAAGGAGGTAACTTCCTTCTTTTGCTTCCCATAATATTCTCTGAAAACCTCGAGCTGAACATAAGATTGAAATATGTTGCATCTGTGTCTTCAGGACGCGGAGGATCAAGAGTTTGGAGATGGCACCGAAACCGTTACAAAGAACAATCATGTAACATTTTCTGAAATCCCAGACCTCCTGACCGTCAATCAAATTCTAGAATCTGTAAGTTACATTTTTCAGCTTCCTAGAAACTAGATTACAAAGTCTTCATCAAAAGTAACAGCACACTATAAACTATACTTATTTTGTATTGTTTGAAGGTCGTAGAGACAACACGTCAAGTGGGTAGAATTTCCTTCCATACTGCAGCCGATGCTTCATACAAAGAGATGACGCTGCATTGTGAGAATCTGTTAATGGGAAAACAGCAGAAGATCTCGAGTCTTTTAAATTCTCAGCTACGACATGAGAGTTCTGTTAACTGCTCTCCACGACAACATGATGAAGAGATCAAGATTGCATCTTTTCATCCTATGATCAATTCAGCATTTCATACTGGGGTATGTATGCCTTCGCTATGAATTCCTGTGGATAGCCTCCGGTTTCATATTCCAAGATAACTGTTTAACCATTTTTGTATTGATTACTGAAATTTGTTTAGGTCGAAGTCCCTTTACTGTCGAAAGAATTCGACATGAAATCGCCAAGAACACCAGTGGGAACTATTCAGTCACCGTGCTATGCAGAACTACAAAATAACCCACAAGCATTTAGACTACCAGCCTCAAGCCCTTACGACAACTTCCTTAAAGCTGCTGGCTGTTGATCATCGGCAGGATCCAAACCATGTTTGGCTTTGAATTCCAGTCAAGAACTCAAACAAAACATAACAAAAATAGGTTTGCTTGGTTTTCAAAGTCTTGGGTTACGTTTTTATAGATTCTTTAGCATCATAAATCGGAATTATCTCCGTCGTGCTATAATTAGATCATTCCTCCTAGGTTTTTACTCCTATCTTCTCTTTTCACTTATTCTTTTGTCCAATTCTTGTTTCTTTTTGGTGTGATGTGTAAAAAATTGAAAGAGGCCATCTGGTTTTCACATGGTATTGTAATCTTAAGATTCTACAACAGATGCTTTGTTGAACAGTTTCCCTCAAGATGTACATTGGTTCTTCTATGATCTAATTTATAATTTGTGTCATTGGATAAGTAAATCAACCATAAGCGGATCAATTTTATCATAAAAACCTATATAATACACAGAGGAGAAGCTCGCATATATAGGAATGCGTTTTCTTTTGTATATGAATGTCACAAGAGGAAACTATATATTCATTTGCTCATTTGATTTGCTTAACCTCTTGAAGCATTTCAACTACTTTCTTCATCTTTGGCCTTTTTGCAGGTGTGATGTCTGTGCAAAGCAATGCAACTTTCAGAGCTGCAAGCATCTCTCTCCTCCAAGCAAAAGACACGGTGCTAAGCTTGGCATCGAGTATCTGTTCCGGTGTTTCTCCTCTCGCTGAAGCTCCATGGACCCATTTCACCAAATCTACTCCTTCACCAAACTCTTCCTCCACCGGCGCTCTTGAGGTTAGAATCTCAAGCAACACAACTCCATAACTGTAAACATTCCCCGGAGCTGTAACTTGCATTGTGTATGCATACTCTGCAGAAATAAACCAAGGGAAAGTGTTGGATTTTGTATAAAGTTACTGGTAACAAAATTAAGACTTTATACCTGGTGGAATGTAGCCAAAAGAGCCTGCAACTGAGCTAATACTCGCGGTGCCTCTAGAGGGATCTAGAAGTTTCGATATTTCGATTTCCCCAAGCACGGCTTTGTAACCAGAGTCTAGCAAGACGTTGCTAGAGGAAACGTCGAGGTGAATGATGGCGACTTGGTGGAGAAATGCTAAACCTTCTGCTGCTCCAACAGCTATGGACAGTCTCATTGGCCAGTCAGGTTGGTACTCTGGTTTCTTGGTGGACTCATGAATCAGCTGAGTTAAGTTACCATTAGGTAAATGCTGATGCAACAAGAGAGCAACGTCTTCGTATATAACAAACCCTATCGGTCTAACCAAATGGTCATGGCAAAGTTTGCTGAGTCTTTCGAGTTCTCTGATCATCTTGTTCTGATGATGAGATATGGCTCTATCCATAGACTTGAGTTTCTTCACCGAAACAATCATCCCCGAAGGCATAACGGCTTTATAAACTGAACTGAAAGTTCCCGTACTGAGTTTATTTGACTCCTTCATAGTTGCTTTCACAACTGCATCAAGATCAATTCCTTGTTTAAGATTTTCAAGGAAGACATTTCCCGCGATAATTGCTGGTTGCTCATCCTCAACATTTTCTTCAACATCAACATTTTTAGCCGCTGCTTTCTCTTGTTTCTCCCTCATCATGAAGAGAAGAACAACCACAGTGACTGATACAAAGACAGCTACACCAGAACCAATCACTGCGAGCACAATTCTGTAGGAGACTCTGTGATTATATCTCAAATGGTCAAGATCTTCAGAATATCCACAAGAAGAGCTCAATGGTGCTCCACAAAGCTCTTTGTTTCCCAAAAAGCTCGAATTTGGAGACTTTTGAAAGGGAACAAAGACTGGCACTGGACCATTCAAAAGGTTGTTTGAGAAATTAACCTCGATCAAACTCATCATACCTTTTAGTAGTGGCGGTATGGATCCTGTGAGCAAATTGTTAGAGACATCCAATGACACGAGCTTGTCGAGTTTTCCTAACTCGGGAGGCAATGATCCATGAAGATGGTTGAAACTTAAGTTGAGTGCTATCTGCAAATTCCTCATGCGACCAATCTCAGGAGGAATGGTTCCCGTCAAGTAATTTCGACCCAGTTGGAGCTGAAGTAGCTTCACACAGTTTCCAATCTCATGAGGTATGTCTCCTCTTATGGAATTTTGATCAAGAAGTAAATACTGTAGCCTTGGCATGCTGCAGAGTTCCTTTGGGATGGTTCCGTTGAGTCTGTTGTTACTCAAATCAAGCTTGTTTAGGTTTCCACTTCCAAGAAACGACTTAGGGATCTCCCCAAAGAGACTATTACCTGAGAGAATCAGTTCTTGAAGATTAATGAGCTGACCAAGCTCTGTTGGAATGGTTCCAGCGAACCCATTAGCTGCCAGATTCAGCAGAGTGAGATTAGAACACTTGGAGAACTCTGCAACAATCTCACCTGAAAGATTGTTCTTGTCTGCTTCAAAGTAAGTAAGTCCACTAATGTTCCCGATTGTCCTCGGAATGACTCCCACAAGCTCGTTATTCCCAATTCTAATGCTCGAGAGGCCGCTGCAGATTCCTACTGCTTCAGGGAGTTCACCGGTCAATCTATTCTGTGTCAAGACCAAAACTTTAAGCTTCCCTTTCTCAAAAATCCCTTTTGGAATCTTCCCCTCAAGTTGGTTTGAGTGAAGATTCAACAATTCCAACTCAGAAACCAAACCTAACCCATTCGGTATCTCACCCACCAAATCATTCTCATAAGCTGTAAACACCCTGAGACTGCTCAGATTCCCTACCCAGTGAGGTATAGAACCATTTAACCCATTTCCAGAGACCTGAAACTCCTCTAACCTCTCTAGAACCTTAAGCTCATCAGGTATCTCTCCAACAAGCAAGTTATTAGAAATGTTGAATGCTCTAAGCCCTCTAAGCTTACCAAACTCAACCGGAATCGCTCCAACAAAACGATTCAGAGACAAATCAAGAAACTCAAGCTCAGACAAGTTGCCAAAAGAAGTAGGAATTCGTCCATTGAAGTTGTTACCAGAAAGATCTAGATGCTTTAAGCTTCTGAGGTCAGAGATTAGAGTAACATTACCTCTAAGCTGAAGCCCTGAGAGATCAAGCATTTCAACAAAAGAGTTGTTGACACCACACTTAAGCCCAACCCAAGTACAATAGTCAGTGCCATTACTACTCCATCCTGGAACTCCAAGCTCTCTATTAATCGCAACCAATGTGGCTTCATCGCTTAGTTGAGCTTCACAAAGCTCAGATTTTGATAAGAACCCAACAATCAGAAGAATTGACATACACCAAAATGTCATTTTTAAGAATTGAATCAATCACACACTCTTGTTCTTCTTCTTCTTTCCCCCAAATACAAAATTATCATTGAATTTTTAAGCCAAATGAAACAAGAAAGTGAGAGAGGAAAAGAAAAGTAATGCTCTTTTTGCCATGAATCCAGGATTAAAGCTCTGGTTTTTCAAGTCAAAATAACTGTTTCTGAAGAAAAAGAAGAAGAAAGACGAGTGCTTTAGAGTGTGAGTGTGGCTTAGAGAGAGAGCAAAGCCCATAAATTTAGGGAGAAAAAAACATGAGAGAACAAAGAGAAGAGAGCAAGGAAAATTCGATCAAAGAGTAGTAGGGTCTCTGCTTATAAGAGAGAAGAGGAAATTGCATTTTTTTTAGTATATCACGAAATTATGATTGCAGAACCAAACAAAGATCCTCTCACTTCACACACAGACAGAGAGAGAGAAGAGAGAGACTCCACAAAGCAAACGCACTTGGAAAGGAGGGAATTTTTTTTTTCTTTTCTTTTAATGTAATTAATTTCTGATACAAAAAAGTTTAATTTTCTTCACGAGACAGTGCAAGTGATGAATGAATGAAAGCTGCATAAATCTTTCTGACACATTTTTTCTGCTTTTGTTTTTTGGAAGAAAAAAAAAAGATTTTAATGAAAATGAAGAGTGTACGTTTTTTGATAATTCTTTTCCTCTGACGTTTTTTCTGTACCATACTGATTGATACTGTCACAATGTTCAATACCAAAGAGGTAAAAGATTGTTTCCAAATCTATCTTTTTTATTTTTTTACCTTCTTTTAAAATCAAAATTTACACACACTTTGCAGTTATCATTTGTGGTATAATGACATTTTTCTTATTCGTAGGGACTAGGTTATATTTGTAGCCTACATGTTTTCTCTTTGATCTATATTTGACAATAGGGAATCTACTCTCGTGTGGTGATTTTTGATGATTACTTTAAACACGATCCATGTTTGATGTATACCAAATTTTGACGACATTTATGTCAAGAATATAAGATTATAGAATCACACGAGGTGGAAGATTATTACTATTATTATTCGTCTGCGACGATAGTCAGGAAACACTGTGTGTTAATATCAATAGATATGATTGATTTCCGAGTTTCAAAATACACGTAAATTTTTGTTGTAAGATGCTCAATATAACAATACGTAAACAACGATTTGTCAAATCTTGAATGTTGGTAGAAGACATGTTTTCTCAGATGTCTGCCTCAAACAGCGAGATTAGTATCTTTTGATTTTGTGATAATTGTTATAAATAAAACATACCAACAATTTATTAAATAGCTATGTCTTAAGCTGCTTCCGATACTCCTACGCGACCCAAAACATTGAAAAGATGTCGGATAGATCATATATGAGTTGAGCTAAACTGTGTTCATATTCTCATTGGTGTGTACTTTAAGCTAGATGATGGTCGTAAACTCACATACAAATAATTGTTGTTTATATTACACCATTTTCCTCTTTCCTCTAACTATTACCTGATACAGATGACATAATTAAGTATAGTACTAAAAGGTAAAATACTGAAAACGAGTTTGATTTAATTTGCACAATTGTAAACTAGAAAGAAAGATTCAAAGTATGCAACAGTCAAGCAAATTCATACAATTATACTCAAATATCCGATAGTCATTAACATTCCAGAAAAAAATAAAAAATTAAGAACATGAGTTTGGGTTTCGAGAAATACTAGATATACTAGTTAGCTCTTAATTTATGTTTCTAAGAAATTGTTGGTAAATGTTTTAAAAAAAATATATCATAATGAAACAAAATCATAAACAAAGCTCCGTTTTATCAACATATTCCTTTATGCTGCAAAGAGTTTGTATATTTATGTTTATTTTTGAAAATATAGATTGAGAATAATAGAATGAGGAAGAGTGGGGTTCACTCACGGGATGGGGTAAAAGAAAAAGGAATGTGGCTCTTTACGGTTAGGCAAATTGTAGGACCCTTCTTTGTCTGCTCCGACCACCACCACTCACCACCTCCGTCCCATCGTTTTTTTCCTCTTCTTGAAACCTAATTGCCTAATTAAGTATATATAAATAACACCACCAATTAAGCAAGTTTTATTCTATTAATACTATAAAAAACTTTATTACATAGTTACATTTCTTTTCACGTGAGTTTTCACAACTCATGATACTATCAACAAGACGTTGAACTTCTTCTTGTTTTGGTAGTACAACTGAAGTTTTAGCTACAACAAAAAATAAATCCATGAATTGACGAAAGTACGACTGAATTTTTCTATGAATTGATTTTTAATTATGCATATACATTTTTTCAGTTGATTAGTTTTATGCTTTTCAAGCAATCTATTTTTTTCACAAATAGGCGAATGAGTTAAAGACGAATCATAAGAAGAGCAACAAGAAAAAGAGAAGACATAATGATGGAAGCACCTCGTCGCTTTAAACTCGTGAAGAAGGGGAGATAAGAAGTGTAGTTAATTGTTTTAAATTTTCAATAATTAACATTGTTAGAGAAAATGTTAACCAATGATTACAATGAAAACTTAGTCATTAGCTTATGGATGCTTTACCTATCAAACTGACTTTCTGCGTAATCATTTGTGAATATTCATGAATATGCTTTCGAACTCTTGAAACGAAGATTATGCCGAGATTTATGCTCTCATCATTAAGGATTTGTGGGATGTCGTACCAAAAACTATTATTCTCATTTATTAGTAGCACTACTTCTTTAGGCTCACCAACCGTACGATCTAATTAGTGTTTTGGGGGAAATGTTCATCTTTTTAAACTCATTTTGTAACCATGAATTCCTGAAACCTTCCTTTTTATTCATATGTATAAATATAATATAATTTATTAAAAGTATAATATTATACAATTGGAACTTATGGACTTATGTGTGAGTTTTAACTATTTAAGCCATATTTTGATTAATATCGAATAATATAAGATTATCATGGTTGATTCCACAATTACCAAAACGTAAAGTTGTTAATTAGCCTCCCTAAAATTCCTAAGATTTTTCTACTAGTGAAGGAGGAATATAAAATTTAAAAACAAAGAGGAAATGTCAAAAGGACATGACTCGGCTGTCCATCTTGTAGTGATACCAAATGGGGCATGTGGAAGGTTGAAAGAAAGCTATCCCCACTTTTTGTTGATTATTTTCATCATTTTTTTCTATTTGTTTTCTATTAGCTTTTCAAAAGAAAGTGATTAGAAAATTTCATAGAAATATGTTTTTGGCAGTAATATTGATTGAGACTTAGTTCTCCCTTTATCGGACACATATCATGACCTTTGGATCATGGTCTGTCCCTCTTCTTTTACGCATTCATCGACATTTCTTTGTTTTCCTATCACTTTTCAACATTAATTCCATAATAATGAAAAAACAACAAATCCTATTTTTTCAAACTTGTTGAATCAAAGGGTCCTGAATTTACATAAAAAAACGTTTCAAGAAAACAACTTCAAATCGAAACGGAACGGAGTTCGTATGTTGGGCCTAAATGGGCTGGGCTACTGTAAAGATTTTACACGGTGTCATTTTCAGAAGATTGGATTCGAAAAACTCACATCTACACCGTTACAAAGTCGCTACTCACTACCTTCATTTTCCTTTAGTTTCATTTTTGGGTCTTTTTCTTTTTACATAAATCCTCTCAAGGCTTTCGATGTTTAATAAAAACAACTTATAGTATGTGAAACAGAGAAACACAAGTAATTAGTGGAAGAGAACGGAGGGAAAGCACTGTAATGAGAAAAGCTGGAACCGTTCAGCTAGATTAGGTTTATGGAAGGCTTCAAGTGTGGAAAGGAGATCTAGGAAAAAAAAGAATAACCATTCGTTTTAGACACTGGGATCTTATTTTCCAAAATAAACTGCGGGACCAACACCAACTGGATCATGGATGTGTATAAATAAGATCCCCAACAACGTTTCATTTCCTCTTCTTCCTCTTTCAGTCAAAACCTAAACACCAATCCCAATTTGGTACGTGACAAATTAAGTTATATTTCAGTTTGGTGTATATGCTTCATACTTTCTTTTTTCTTGGAATAATTCGTCTTCCACATGGATCCTTCGTCTGTTGACGATTATACGGATAAGAAAGATCGCTGACTTTTTCAAATCCACATGATGGGATCCAGATCCATAGTTCCGTATGTTATAAGATGTAATCGTTGATTAATACATGAACATGGGAAGACAGCCGAAAGTTGACAAATTAAAAAGGAGTAAAAAAATAGATGAGATCGGAATTAAAAAAAACTCTAGCTGGTTTAGTGCGCACTGCAGGAGTCATAGATATCTTTAAAAGTTATCATATTTGATATGATCTAATCTCACCCGAACCGAAATCGATCATACAATGACAATGATACAAAAATTCACTAGAAGAACCATCTCTCTTCTTGTTATATATCCTCTTTTTCTTCATATACGTTTCATCTATTTCCTCATTAGTTGCCCAAATTAATACTTTTAATTTTACTAATTGGTCGTCAACTATATAATCCCGAAAAGCAACCTTTTCTTACGACTTTCTTAACCAATTAAAAACACAAATCCCAGTAATATTTATATAGAATGAATGAATCAACACTCGTAAGAATAAGATAGTAATTTATATCGATATTACTAACTGCAGTCTCTATACACTCTACAAAGTATAACTGAATCGCTGTACAGAAAAAGTTGGTTCGAGGCTTTTTTTTTTCCTGACATCAAAGTTAGTTAGAGCTAGAGACGCTATAAAATTAATATAAAAGTTGGTTCAAACTACCTTTACCAGGAAAAAGTTTTTATTTATATAATTTGCGAAACGCAGAAATATGATTTTTCTGAAATACATTGTACCCAAAAGGACAGAGGAGCACACGCAGCACACATACACACGTACATGTATTATACATACGTTGTCGAGATTGTCTAATATTATTATATCAATTCAAGAATCTAGTTACTTTGGACTTTGGATGCATATTTGGTTTCCAGTATTTGACTCGGAGCGCAAATCTCGCCGATGAACCGACACATAGCATTCGTATACAAACACATGTAATTAATGATGTAACTAGTTGCTCATTTTTATAAATTAATAATCCCAAAAACTAGTCGATAACATGTAAACTGTAAACCGATAAGTTATCTATATTTTGCTTAAGATTCAACTTATATTAATACAGAAAATCGCATTTTTAGTCAGATTTAGAATGTGTTTAACAATCAAATTCTTGTATGGTTCATATGAGCAAATATAGCTAACAGTCTAAAACAGAACAAATATATAGAACTAAACAGTCGGTATTTATGTACGTACACATACATCTATAATCCTATAATCATTGACTCTTTTTTTGGTTTGGTTAGCAACCTATAATCTTTGACTTTTTGATCGCCTAAAAATATTAGTTTAAACAGGTATTAACGTTGGCTACGTAATCAGTAAACTTACAAAATGATATCAATGATATTTATTTAGTTGTCAAAATTTGACGATAAAACAAATTGAAAGTGGGTTGATGAATAACATGAACGGACAGTACGGCCACACCACAAACATTGCGGCTCATTTTATGGAGATATTCAACGTGCTCCTACTTATCTATGCTATTATCACCTTCGTATTAATACGTACGGTGCATCGCCGTATTAACATTAATATATTTCTTCCACCATTAATCATTTTATATTTTGAATAATTTCTAAAAACAACGTAAAATTATTGATACGTAGGTCGGCTATATATAGCTTGTAGGAACTTGTGCATATATCACAACCCTCTTATCTTATGTATACTCTTTTATTAGAGACAATTGATAGATTTGTTTTTCAGTGTCACTTGGCCTAAAAGCTCACAATGTCTCTCGTTCTCTCTCTTTGCTTGGTCTTCCTTTGTTCTCTTGTTCATGGTTCTCATAGCTTACCAGCACAACGGACTCCTCATCTTGATGGTAAGACAGTAAGACTATACGTTAGTTAAGTACTGCAAAAATTATCATATAATGGTCGATGTTATATATATTTGAATTATTTAGTATGTTATGTTAATTGAGCTATCCATATAAAAGTTATGATAGCAGAAGAAGAAAATAGTTTCCCAGTTTTGGAATTGACGTGCTGTCAAATTAATTGGGAACATGAATAAATAATTAAATAGCGTTATTTTAAATTTCAGTAAGAAAAATTATTTTGCATTTCATAAGGCCAGTGTGTTCTTAATTCTAATTTAATTTCAGTAACACATGTCACATGAAGGGTGAAACTAATACAAAGAACTAAACTATAAGCTCCGATCTTTTTAGTTTAATTAACGATGATAAATTGTTGTTTACGCTGATATATTATAGTTTTCATCGTAGAACTAAATGTAAAATTTCGCTTTTTATGTTTACGTGTAGGGCTTCTCCCAAATGGGAACTTTGAGCAAATTCCTAACAAATCAAACATGAGAAAGAGGCAAATAATTGGCAAATACTCTCTTCCACATTGGGAAATCTCCGGCCACGTAGAGCTAGTCTCTGGCGGTCCACAGCCCGGTGGTTTTTACTTCGCAGTGCCACGTGGAGTCCACGCAGCTAGGCTAGGGAACTTAGCATCAATATCTCAGTATGTGAAAGTGAAAAGCGGCTTGGTCTATTCTCTAACGTTTGGTGTCACGAGGACTTGTGCTCAAGACGAGAACATCAGAATCTCTGTGCCTGGTCAGACCAATGAGCTACCAATCCAAACATTGTTCAGTACCAACGGTGGTGATACGTACGCATGGGCTTTTAAGGCAACGTCTGACTTGGTTAAGGTCACTTTTTATAATCCTGGTGTTCAAGAAGACCCTACTTGTGGCCCAATCGTTGACGCTGTTGCCATTAAGGAGATTCTTCCTCTCCGGTATACCAAAGGTAACAACTTTCAATTCCGGTTCGGTATTGGTCGTGTCTCATTCCACATTCCGGTTTGACTTTATTTTAGAATATTAACCGATTCACATACAAATCTTGAAATCTACCACACAATGGCTTAGTATATAGGTTTCATTTCCGGTTTGGATTCATTTCTTTTATATTTTAACCGGGTTAAATTGGATTTCTGGTTTTTGAAGAGTAAATTCAATTTAACCAAAACTTCCACATACCAGTTTGGTTTTGCAATTTGGTCCTTATCTTTTCATATTATTTTCTCTTTCGCCCCTAACTTTTAATTTGTTTACGTAAAAATCAACCAGGGAACCTTGTGAAAAACGGCGGATTTGAGACCGGTCCACACGTATTCAGCAACTTCTCTACCGGAATTTTAATTCCGGCGAAGATACAAGACCTAATCTCACCGCTTCCGGGATGGATCGTCGAATCTCTAAAACCGGTTAAGTACATCGATAACCGCCACTTCAAGGTTCCCTCAGGTCTCGCAGCAATCGAGCTTGTTGCCGGAAGAGAAAGCGCAATCGCTCAGATCATCCGTACCGTCTCCGGTAAAAACTACATTCTCTCGTTTGTTGTGGGAGACGCACACAATGGTTGTCACGGATCGATGATGGTGGAGGCGTTTGCGGGAATATCGGCGTTTAAGGTTACATTCGAATCTAATGATAAAGGAGCGTTCAAAGTGGGGCGTTTCGCGTTTCGTGCCGATTCGAATCGCACAAGGATAACTTTCTATAGTGGGTTTTATCATACCAAGCTTCATGATTTTGGACATCTTTGTGGGCCTGTGCTTGATAATGTTAGTGTTTTTTTGGCCCATTAAATTATTACAAAAGTAAAATAAATATTGTTCGATTTCAATTATATAATTTTCTATACTTCTGTAAAAAGGTCGTTAAGAAACTGATATTCAAAAAATATCGATATTCATATTTCTTGATCCAAAAAATATTGCATTGTATTTATATATATCTAATATACTGAGTGACAAAAAAAAATAGTATATTACACTGAACAATGGGATTTTAAATCTGTGGATCTGTAGATCAGATATAAAAGATTACATACCAAAACGTCATAGCCTAAAAGAAAATCAGATTCAAAATCACAACTAATATTCAATCTATTTTTATTTGTGGACGTAAATTTGACTTAAAGAGCAAATCATGGCGATGATTATGAGCGGAGACCATATATGGACTTCTGGAACTCCGCTTAACATATCTCTCGTGTACACACATGCGCATTTAATTATAAATCTTATTGACACAAATTTCTTTGTTTTAACGTTTTTTTTCTTTGTAAGTTAAACGTAAAGCTTTATTAAACAAAGAACAAATACTACGTAGATTGCGGAGAAAAGAACCAAAAAGTTGATTATGTTTTGCTTACATATAAACTCAGTGAATGCAATTAGATGAACACAGACGATTAGCTAGGTTTCGTCATTGTAATTTATAAATTCATGTTGGTGCTTGCATCTACTCTAAAATTTGATGAATTCAGCGCCAGTTAATAAATATTATGCTCCATAGATTGGCTTTTTTCGCCCACTTTGGTGAGTGCAACTTTTCCGATAGTAATTTTATCAAAAAGAAAAGAAAAGGCACAACAATTCCTTTATTTTGTTAATTAAAGGGAAAAATTGGCTAGACGACAATTCATTTAACATGTTGAGATTTTTTTTTGTCATCGATCGACGGTTGGACTTGGAGTTCATTTAATGTCTTGATTATATTTTTCACAGCAGCATCGCTCGTGATATGTTTGAATCACACCATGCACATGTTAGGATTCGTGCTTGGAAGGTTCGTTGCATATTTTTCAGCGTCTGATAGCTCACTGCACACAAAGTCACAAAGCACAAGACACGTATTTTTAATTATTCTTTTGGTAAAGTGTAAATTAGTAATTTTCCATCGTTTAATACAAAACCGAAGTAACATGACAGACAGTGAGTCATACATTGCGGCTCGTAAGGTGCGGTCTTTAACGTGGTTCGAGTTTCCCTTCGTATACTTCTACACGGAAACTTTCTCTCATAAACAATTTTTTTGCCGACAATTTAGTTTTGTTGTTGTATATTTCCAAAAATGTACATGCTGCTGCTTCCTCTTTGTTTCTTATTTATAATATCTCATGTCAAGTGATAACTGATAAGTATAAAACCTCCTATATATAGCCCACAAGGTCCTCATTGATATAGGCGAACTAATTAATAAGACTTTAAAATGTCTCTCTATCACTCTCTTAGCATTTTCCTCCTCCTATCTCTCTGCCATGGCTCTTACAGTCTTCAACCACGTCGAGTTCCTCATCTAGACGGTAAGACAATCAACATGAAGTTATAATATTCATTTCTATATCAATTAATTTGATAAACTAATTAAACATGACGTTGTAATATTCATGGTTTCCATATCTATAGGGATTCTCCCAAATGGAAACTTCGAGATAACCCCTCTCAAATCAAACATGAAGGGTCGACAAATAATCGGGGCTAACTCTCTTCCTCATTGGGAAATCGCCGGGCACGTGGAGCTAGTCTCCGGTGGACCTCAGCCTGGAGGATTCTATTTCCCCGTTCCACGTGGAGTCCACGCGGTTAGACTCGGAAACTTGGGCACCATCTCTCAGAACGTGAGGGTGAAGAGTGGTTTGGTCTACTCTCTAACGTTCGGAGCTACGAGGACTTGTGCTCAGGATGAGAACATCAAAGTCTCTGTGCCTGGTCAGGCCAATGAGCTTCCGCTCCAGACCGTCTTTAGCTCCGACGGTGGAGACACTTACGCTTGGGCTTTCAAGGCAACTTCTGATGTGGTTAAGGTCACTTTCCATAACCCTGGTGTTCAAGAAGACCGCACGTGTGGACCTCTCTTAGATGTTGTCGCAATCAAGGAGATTCTTCCTCTCCGGTATACCAGAGGTAAATCAATTAACATATCCGGTTTAGTTAATGTAATATATTTTGAGCTTTTGCAGTTTGATCCTTATACTTTAGCTATGTGTTTATGCTTAGCCTGTAACATTGTTTTGTTCTCTTAGGAAACTTGGTGAAAAATGGAGGATTCGAGATCGGTCCACATGTTTTCGCTAATTTCTCAACCGGAATCTTGATTCCAGCAAGAATCCAAGACTTCATCTCTCCTCTTCCGGGATGGATCGTCGAATCCCTTAAACCAGTGAAGTATATCGATAGACGTCATTTCAAAGTTCCTTATGGACAAGGGGCCGTCGAGCTAGTTGCCGGAAGAGAAAGCGCAATAGCTCAGATCATCCGAACCATCGCTGGTAAAGCCTATATGCTCTCATTCGCGGTTGGTGATGCACAAAACGGTTGCCACGGGTCGATGATGGTGGAAGCGTTCGCAGGAAGAGAACCGTTTAAGCTTTCTTTTATGTCAGAAGGTAAAGGAGCGTTCAAAACAGGGCATTTTAGGTTTGTTGCTGATTCGGATCGAACGAGGCTAACGTTTTATAGTGCGTTTTATCATACAAAGCTTCATGACTTCGGCCATCTTTGTGGGCCTGTTCTTGATAGCGTTGTTGTTACCCTGGCCCGTTAACAATTTGTGGCTTTTAATTCTTATTAGACTGAATATTCGAAACACTATACTCTATTCGTAACGAATTTGTGGTTGCACTACATTTTGTTGTTTCTTGTCATTAGTCTTGTCACTCATACCAGTGATGCAGAAAATATTTATAATATGTATGGAAACTTTGTGGAAATTAAACTAAAATTAAAAAGAATGGTGAGATAGATTTCAATTTAATAATAATTTACATCTTTCATCCATATAATGTATATTGCTAAAATATGATGTATTCAAAGTGAATTCTGAATCTCTGATATAAGAACATAGAAATTCAAAATTTTACAAAGACCAGTTTACATGGTCAACTAGAATTAATAAGACTTCTTCTATAGCTCATGGGATATATTCATTATACAAATGACGTGGCTAAATCTATACCGTAGATAATATTCAGACGTAGACGTTAGCACAGTAGATAAATTCCTGTCCTCTGTATCTTCTCTGAGCTGAGAAAAGAAAAAACAGACGCCGGAGAAGAGATAAAGAGGTAAGAAGACCCACCGAAGACGAAACGTAATCGAACAAAGATGGCCGTCGAGAAATCGAACACGACGGTGGGAGGTGTTGAAATACTGAAGCCACGTACGGATAACAGAGAATATCGGATGATTGTCCTTAAGAACTTGCTCCAGGTCCTGTTGATCAGCGATCCCGATACCGATAAGGTTTGAGATCGCTACGATTTGGTTTCTGATATTGATTCCTTTGATTTTGGATTATCGCTTACTGATTCGTAAAGTTTGATTCTTTTCTTCAAGTGTGCTGCTTCAATGAGCGTTAGTGTTGGATCCTTCTCTGACCCACAGGGATTAGAAGGCCTTGCTCATTTCCTTGGTACGTTGAATTCTTCAGGATTTTGGAATTTGCCATGGAATGATTCAACCAGTGTGCTATATTTCATTGATTAAAGCGAGTTTCAATATGGAGTGGCTTTGTTATAACGTTGTACTATTGTTTTTTGGTTGTTAGAGCATATGCTATTTTATGCAAGTGAGAAGTATCCGGAGGAAGATAGTTACTCCAAGTATATCACAGAGGTAATATATATTCTTACACTCTCCTCGAATATGAACTCAAGTATACTCGAAGTTGTTCTTGATACCACTCGATAGAAAATTTTGAAGAATATGGAATTTTTTTGGTGTAGCATGGAGGCAGTACAAATGCTTATACAGCCTCTGAAGAGACAAATTACCATTTCGATGTTAATGCTGACTGTTTCGATGAGGCTCTGGACAGGTACAGTTGGTGTTTTCGTACTCTTGCTAACTAATCTTCTCTAATCTTTTACCATTTTTTTGCCTGTGTAAGATTTTATTTTGCTGCTTTTAAATCAGATTTGCTCAGTTCTTTATCAAACCACTAATGTCAGCTGATGCTACTATGAGAGAGATTAAGGCTGTTGACTCAGGTTCGCTCGCTTTTGTTTTCCTTACGTTTTTCTTGCTGCAGTTTGTGAGCTATAAACAGGTTATAACGAGTTTTCTTTTATCCAGAGAATCAGAAAAACTTACTCTCAGATGGTTGGCGAATCCGACAGGTATAGCTCTGATCTAAAGAACAATTATCAGAGTTATTTGTATGTATAGGACTCATTTTCTCATTTTTCTGGTAACAGTTACAGAAGCATCTTAGCAAAGAAGACCATCCGTATCACAAATTTAGCACAGGTCTATGTTCTCTCTTTATTACTGTTATTGCTTTTGACTGCCATTGATGAAATGAGATTTATTCTGATGAATATGAATAGTCAGTTGTGATTCCCAATATTTTCTCAAGCTGAATAAGTGAGGTTTGTGCTTAGGGAACATGGATACACTTCATGTACGACCCCAAGCGAAAGGAGTGGATACAAGGAGTGAGCTTATTAAATTCTATGAGGAACACTATTCTGCCAACATCATGCATCTGGTTGTATATGGGAAGGGTATGTTTTGGTGCTAACACGAAACTCAATTGTTTTTTTTTTAATGGAGATAATGATGTTTAAATAGGTAACATCTTTGCTATTTCTCTGCATGTCTTCAGAAAGCCTTGATAAAATCCAAGATCTTGTGGAAAGGATGTTCCAGGAAATCCAAAACACCAACAAAGTTGTCCCTAGATTTCCTGGCCAACCATGTACTGCTGACCATTTGCAGGTTTTTTTCTTTCCGCATATTTAGAATATTTTTACATGAAGTGTATCATGCTAGAATGATTATGATGTCGTATTTTTGGTGATGTTGTATTACTTTGGTTTTAGATTCTTGTGAAGGCTATTCCTATAAAGCAAGGACACAAGCTGGGTGTTTCATGGCCTGTAACTCCTAGCATTCATCATTATGACGAAGCACCAAGCCAGTACCTTGGCCATCTAATTGGCCATGAGGGCGAAGGAAGTTTGTTTCATGCCTTAAAAACGTTGGGTATGTTTTCTATGGGCACACACCAAGTTCGATCTTCAGTCTCCTTCTCTTACACTCTTGAAATCTGACAAAACTCTTTTGAGGTTCCCTAAAATGATTTATATATTCTTCAGAAACTACACCTCTTTTTTGTTTCAGGCGTTGGTGGTATAGATAAAATATTTTGGTATCTTGACATGGAGTATAGCCTAGGGTGCCCTAACCAATTTTTAATAGAGTAGGATAGGAGAATTTTATAGAATCATTGTAGAAAGTGGGCGTCTTTGTCTTCTAGAGGTTCCATTCTAGTCATGTAAACAAACTTATTGGATGGGACAGGTTGCTGATGTCATTCATGTATGAAACATGCTCGATTACAACATTTAGTAGTCTGGCTTATTTCTTCTTATTACTTGCAGGTTGGGCAACGGGACTGTCTGCTGGTGAAGGAGAGTGGACTCTAGATTATTCTTTCTTCAAGGTTTCGATTGATCTTACCGATGCTGGCCATGGTGGGTTTCTCTATTATATTTTTATTTTCATTCTAAGAAGTTCACAACAGTCTTTCTTGTGTTGACTAGAGAGTATGGGTGTGTTTGGTGTTTTGTAACTATTAAATTCATGGGTTTTCTCCTTGGTGGGTTTACAGAGCATATGCAAGAGATTTTGGGGTTGCTGTTCAACTACATTCAGCTATTACAACAGACTGGTGTTTGCCAGTGGATTTTTGATGAGGTATAGATACATTAACTTGTACGGCTCATTCTAATGTATTTCCACTGATATGCTAAGATTGTAGTTTCCCTTTTTTCTTCATTTTTTGACCTTGTGACTTTTATATTGCTAATACATTGTTTATTGTTATTGAAGCTCTCAGCTATTTGTGAGACGAAATTTCATTATCAAGACAAAATACCACCAATGTCCTATATAGTGGATATTGCATCAAACATGCAGGTAATAATTTAGCTCTTTCTCTTTTTACCTAAGCTTTATTTTTTTATACATGCTTACATCTGTTACTATGTCATCAATCATTCCTTCAATAAATCTTGCATATAAAGTTATGCAATGTGATTAAAGTTTTGTAATTTATATCTTTAAAGCGCAAACCTAAGCTCACGGCTAAGAAATAATAGTTCTTTTAATATCTTCTGTATACTTTGCAATTACTCTTCAGATATATCCGACCAAGGATTGGCTGGTTGGATCATCACTACCTACTAAATTTAATCCAGCTATTGTACAAAAGGTTGTAGATGAGCTTTCTCCTAGTAATTTTCGGTAAGTCTGTGGTTTTAAGAGTTTTACTTTGCATACATAAAACTTATGGGTAGCTGCCTATTGTACACTAAACTTATAATGAAATCATTGGTTTTCGCCTAAGCTAATTTTACTTTTTTTTTTTTTTTTTTTTTTTTTTTTTTTTTTTT
>Ga0041059_1000470_pt1 | contig 30411 bp, 16 predicted proteins | sample AraColnosormetaG_FD_56232 | JGI IMG/M metagenome (GOLD analysis project Ga0041059, IMG submission 56232) | Arabidopsis roots microbial communities from North Carolina, USA - Col MF nosort | ecosystem: Host-associated > Plants > Roots > Unclassified | place: USA: North Carolina | collected...
TTTAGTATANAATTTAAAAAAAAAAAAAAAAACTAACCTTACTTACTTTTAAAAGCAATTTTGTTTTGAGAAATGGTTCATGAGTCAGCATGAGTCTTGATGACGGAGATACAGTCATAATCTCGTTTATATTCTTGCCTGTCCATGTAATTCTTTACCTATATTAATTAGTACTATTCAAACCATTAAATGTTACTACTCAGTAAAAGTTAATTAAGAACTACTTAGTCTTCCTCGAATAAATACTCTTCATTACAGTACATTACTTTATACTAACTAGAAAATTAACCCTAATTACTACTTTGCTTTAAAAGCTAGTTCATGAATGTTGATCGTCACAATCACCTTTTTTTAATCTTGAAGTTCACACACTAACTATTGTTTTGAGTATACGAATGACCTAAACACGATTTTAAAAAGTCCTTTCACAATATGCAAACAGACACGACACACCTATATAAATAGGCAAAGACTCAATACCACTTCTCATCTCATTTCATATCTCTCAACCAAAAAAAAACTCGAAACACGATCCTAAATGGCCCAACGTCCTAACTTGTTAACTCATTTCCAAAATCTCGTGTAGAATCTCAAAACAGGGCAATGGCGGCACAAGATAAGTACAAGTTCGTTTTCACTGCCAAAGAAGCAGCATCGGAAGGTGTCACCGAACCCATCAGACTTCCAAAGCTGATCAGAAAGGCGATGTCTCTGGCTCGGGGTCCAATCTCCAAATACAAAGTCGGAGCCGTTGGACGCGCATCATCGGGTCGGGTCTATTTAGGCGTCAATGTCGAATTCCCAGGTCTTCCTCTTCACCACTCCATCCACCCCGAGCAATTCCTCGTCACCAACCTCGCACTAAACTCCGAGAAAGGTCTCCGTCAGTTAGCAGTCGCCATCTCTAGTGACTGCATCGAATTCGGCGCGCCGTGCGGAAACTGCCGCCAGTTTCTTATGGAGACCAGCAACGAGCTTGACATCAAAATCCTGCTCAAATCAAAGCATGAAGCAGAAGGATCATTCTCGAGCCTTAAGCTCCTCCTTCCGTACAGATTCACCCCTGACGACGTCCTCCCAAAGGGTTCCCCTCTCCTTCTCGAGAAGCGCGATAACTGCCTCACCCTTTCGGGTTCTACCGAAGAGATATGCTCATCAGATTGTTCCCATTTGAAGTGCAAGGCTCTAGCCGCGGCAAACAATTCGTTCTCTCCGTACACTGAGTCTCCGTCGGGAGTGGCGCTGCAGGATGACGAAGGGAAGTGGTACCGTGGATGGTACATTGAATCAGTGGCGTATAGCCCAAGTTTGGGACCGGTACAAGCTGCTCTGGTTGATTTCGTGGCTCGTAGCCGAGGGAAAGGGTTCAATAAGATCGTAGAAGCGGTGCTTGTGGAAAAGAATAACGCGAGGGTGAGTCAAGAGCGCACGGCGAAGATGATTTTAGACACTATAGCAGCTCCGAACTGCGATTTCAAGGTTTTCCATTGCTACGTGGATCTCCAAAAAAAGTTTATTACTGAATAGTGATAGATAAGAAAAATCTATACTACTAGTAAGGAAAATAATAGCCAGTAGGGAATTACACTGGCCTTCGTTATTTAACTATTTTATTATCCTATCATAATTATGCTTTGTTTACTTCTTGGTTGGGTTCGTTAAACCTTTTGATAATGTCACAGAATCATATTTATGTTGTGTTTTCTTCTTTGGTTCAAGTTACCTTTCAGTGGTGTCAGTATAAATATATTTATAATGATGTTTTGTTTTGCTTCTTTGGTTCATGTTACCTTACGAAATTAATTGGTGAATTGCTTCTCTTCTAAAATGTGAACAAAAACTTTTTTATTGTTTTTGAAAAAACGGAAAGAAACAAAAATATGTCTTCGAATGGATCTTCTTTATGAGTAAGACAAAAGCCTCATTTGCAAAAATATCAAGGTGGGGAATAAGTGGACCATTGAGGAACAATAAAACTATCACAGAATTTCAGAAGAGTTGGTTTCATAATTGAATATAAACATTTTTTTCGTAAACGAGGGTAACAACTTCTTTCTGAACTCCTAATATTGTCTAATTACAGAAGTATAATGCTGTATATATCATTTCCCTTAGACCGACCATTAGCAAGCAATAGATGCCATGAGATTAGTCTACTTGCAAAAGTATAAAGGTGTATCATTACAATACATAAGTTAAAAGTTAGGAGGTTCCAGGAAGTGGGGTTTGGTAAATATAGTCAAAGGTTGAAATATTTTTGAGAATTTCTTTTTTTGGTATAATGTTGAGATATTTTTGAGAATTGATTGAGACATAGAAGTGTGATTTCTCTGTTCTGTCCACGTCATCTTGGGTACGCATGTGATTTGATTCTTTATGTTATTATTTATGTTCGTCTGTATTTCTTTGAAAGCGTGTTATATATAAAAAATCTCATTGACATAAACACTTGAGGTAGATACAAATTAAGAAAATGAAGTTCGTTTACACTCCCAGCGAAGCAGCAGAGGAGGGCGTCCGCGGACCCTCGGACCTTCCAAAGCTGATCGACAAGGCTATGTCACTCGCTCGGGCTCCAGTCTCCACATTCAAAGTCGGAGCAGTTGGACTCACATCATCGGGCGAAGTCTTCTTAGGCGTCAATGTCGAGTTCCCAAATCTCCCTCTTCACCACACCATCCACGCCGAGCAGTTCCTCGTCACCAACCTCGCTCTCAACTCCATGAAAAAGCTCACTCATATAGCTGTCTCCGTCACCGGCACCATCTTCGGTGCACCATGTGGCCACTGCCGCCAGTTTTATCAAGAAATGCGCAACGCTCCTGAAATCGAAATCTTGATCAAAAGACCAAAAGACGGCATAGACGAGTTCATGAGCCTCAAGAGCCTCATGCCGGAAAGATTCGGCCCTGATAGTATCCTTCCGGAAGATGCCTCCCTCCTTCTCGAGCAGCGCGATAATAGCCTCGTCCTCTCGGATCCCGAAGAGATATGCTCTGATCCAGAGGATTGTTCCCATACCAAGTGCAGGGCTCTAGCGGCGGCGAACAAATCGTACGCGCCGTACAGCAAGTGTCCGTCTGGAGTTGCGCTGATTTGCGGAGGGGAAGTGTATAAAGGATGGTACATTGAATCTGTTGCGTATAACCCAAGTTTAGGGCCAGTAGAAGCTGCACTGGTTGATTTTGTGGCTCGTGGCGGAGGCAAAGAGTTCAATGAGATCACTGAAGTGGTGCTGGTGGAGATGAAAGATGTGAAGGTGAGTCAAGAGGCCACGGCGAGGACTTTTTTGGACAAGATTGCCCCCAAGTGCGATTTCAAGGTCCTTCATTGCTATAAGACCAATAAAAATTAAAGCATATTTAAGGCAAATAATCTTAAATATGCTTTAATTTTTAAGATTGGATTATTATGCTTTGTTGTCTTCTTGATTTAATTATTATGCTTTGTTGTCTTCTTGGTTGGATTTATAAGACCCTTTTATTAAGTCGTCATCACTGACAAACTTCTACTAAGTGCACAATTAAGGAATAGTCAAATTGTCTCAGAATTTAATGATCTATTGAAAATAATTTTTCATAATCATAAAAGATGGTAACAACAAATCTTTCTGAATCCCTAAAAATGTCTAATTACAAAAGTATATATAAAGCTGTATAATTTTCCCTAGGCCGACCATAAGCATAACAAATAGCAAAGATGCTATGAGATTAGTCTAATTGCAAAAGTATATAGAAGTGTATCATTTCAACTTTGAATTTGTGAGTTGTGCTAGCTATTTTCTTCTTTTCCCAAAAAAATCATATGTTTACTAAATTTAAAATCGTCTATCAAAAAAGCACCCATTCGATCCGAGGGTCATTTGCAATTTCAAAGAAGTAAATATCGATGTATATAATGGACTTAATAATTATTGTCACAGTCTCACAAGTACTATGCAATCAATTTAGTTATCTAGTTCCCAATTGTTATCTAGTATTTACTAGTCATACCATGAAATCATGTGCCTAATTAAAGACTTTATAATTATTGTTTTTTACAACTCTTCAGAACAGTTATCCTAACTATCAGTATAAAGCAAATTAGCTTTGAAAATGGTTCATGAGTCGTCATGAGTCTTGTTGGCAACGGATACAGTCACAAGTCATAACCTCGTTTAGATTTTGTAATCTTGCGTGTACATGTCATTCTTCACCCTTACGGTAAACACGTTATTTAAAAAGCATTCAACGTGCACATTTTTTTACCATTCTTTAGTATAGTACATTTTACAAGAGTGCTAGAGTAACCGTAAACAACTTAAAAGCAAATCTGTTATGAAAATTGTTCATGAGTCTTGATGACGGAGGGACATCACATTTCACATAATCTCGTTTATATTCTTGCATGTGCATGTAATTCTTTACATACGTGATAAACACATTTTTAGAAGCATTTTATATACATCTAACACACATCACACATCTTGTACTATTTTTAGTTTGAAATTTTCAAACACATAATTCTATATCAGATTTGACACTATCAAAATAATCGCTATGCTACAGGCTGCTACGGACAATTGAACTAGCATTAAATTTGATCAATATTACTGTTCAAATCATTGAATGTTAATGCTAAATAAAAGTTAAGAACTATCATTATATTACTTTATATTCTATATACTAACTAGAAAATTAACCCTAACTACTTTGCTTAAAAAGCTAGTTCATGAATGTTGATTGTCACAATCACCTTTTTATCTTGTAGTTCACACACTAACGTATTGTTTGCGTATACGAATGACCTAAACACGATTTTAAAAGTGCTTACACAATAAGCACACAGACACAACACATCAATATAAATAGGTAAAGACCTAATCTCACTTCTCATCTCATTTTCATAGCTCTCAACATAAAATCACAAAACACGACAATGGCACAACGTCCTAACTTGTTATCTCATTTGCAAGATCTGGTCACCAAATTTAAAAACATGACAATGGCACAAGATCGGTTCAAGTTCGTTTTCACTGCCAACGAAGCAGCGTTGGAAGGTGTCACCGACCCCATCAGACTTCCAAATCTGATCAGAAAGGCGATGTGTCTCGCTCGGGCTCCAATCTCCAAATACAAAGTCGGAGCCGTTGGACGCGCATCATCAGGTCGGGTCTACTTAGGCGTCAATGTCGACTTCCCAGGTCTTCCTCTTCACCACTCCATCCACGCCGAGCAATTCCTCGTTACCAACCTCGCACTCAACTACGAGAAAGACCTCTGTAAGTTAGCCGTCGCCATCTCTACTGACGGCCTCGAATTCGGCACACCGTGCGGAAACTGCCTCCAATTTCTTATGGAGATGAGCAACGCGCTTGATATGAAAATCCTGTCCAAACCAAAGCATGAAGCAGGATCATTCTCGAGCCTTAGACTCCTCCTTCCGAACGTCCTCCCGAAAGGTTCCCCTTTCCTTCTCGAGAAGCGCTATAACTGCCTCACCCTCTCGGGTTCTGCCGGAGAGATATGCTCATTAGATTGTTCCCATTTGAAGCGCAGGGCTCTGGCCGCGGCAAACAATTCGTTCTCGCCGTACACCGAGTCTCCGTCGGGAGTAGCGCTGCTGGATAACGACGGGAACTGGTACCGTGGATGGTATATTGAATCAGTGGCGTCGAACCCTAGTTTGGGTCCGGTACAAGCTGCGCTGGTTGATTTCGTGGCTCGTAGCCGAGGCAAAATGTTCAATAAGATCGTCCAAGCGGTGCTGGTGGAAAAGAATAACGCGAGCGTGAGTCAAGAGCGCACAGCGAAGATAATTTTAGACACTATAGCTCCGAACTGCGATTTCAAGGTCTTTCATTGCTCCGTGGATTGCGCAAAAAGACTGAAGTATCTTCGTGAAACCCTGGTGATAGATACGTTAGGGGATTACACTGGTCTTCATTATTAAACTAATTTATTATTCTATCATAATTATGCTTTTTGTTTACTTCTTGGTTTGGTTTGGTTCGTTAAAACCTTTTAGATTTTTAATAATGTCATAGAATCATAATTACGTTATGTTTTCTTCTCCGGTTCATGTTACTTTTAATTTCAGTGGTGTCAATATATAATATATTCTAATTATGTTTTATTTTCTTCTTTGGTTCATGTTACGTTTTTGATATAATTTCAATGTAGTAATCTTACGATCTAAAATCACTTTGTGCTTAATTATAAATGTCACCTTACGAATATTAATTTGTGAATTGCTTCTCTTCTAAAATGTGAACACAAACTTTTTTACTGTTTTTACAAAATGCAGAAAATATGTCATTTTTGTCCCAAAAAAAAAGAATGAATCTCCATTAATGAGTAAGAGAAAAAGTCTCGTTTGCAAAAAATGTCAAGGTGGGGAAGAAGGGTGGACCATTTACCACTGATACTTTCTTATTATTTATGGTAATTTTTATTTTTTGTAGCAATACTAATCAAGTGTAACACATTATTAAATGTAGCATATACAATTTTTCCCATACTAAATTATGATTCTTTTCTTTAAAAAAGTTTCAGTCCATAACTTAAGAAACATTTATCTGGAACTAACTTAAGAAACATAGAATCACATGAACTTTTAATTTGTGTATAGTAAGCTTATTTTCGAACCAATATACCATACATTTTTTAGTTCAAAGTGATCTACCCAAAGTACTCGTTTCTGAACAAGATTCAATTTCAAAGACAAAGAGTAAATGAAAATTCATGTATATCATGGACTTGAGTATTATTAGATATTTTTATATTGTCAAAATCTGACTCACTATTCAATGAATTTAATTATCACTTTTGTGAATAAGATTCCCAATTTTTGTTTGTTTCAGTATCATACCATGAATATGTGACTAATTAAGACTACTGAGTTTTCTTTTTTTTTAAACCATTTTTTAGTACAATACTTTCTACAAGACTACTAAAATAACCCTAACTACTTAAAAAAAAATTGTTTTGAGATATGGTTGAGTCATTATGAGTCTTAATGAGGGAGATACAGTCATAATCTCGTTTATATTCTTGCGTGTGCATGTAATTATTTACTTACGTGGTAAACACCATTTTAAAAGCATTCATATACACCTAACACATATCACATATCAAGTCATTTTAGTTTGCAATCTTCAAACACATATTCAATATCAGATTTGACACTATCAAAATAATCGCTATGCTACAATCTACCGACAATTGAACTAGCATTTTACAAATAAACTTCTTAATTTTTATCTATATTACTATTAAACCATTAAAATGTTACTACTAAATAAACGTTAAGGACTTTTAGTCCTCATTACGTTAATGTTTATTTATATATACTCTTCATTACATTACTTTATACTAACTAAAAAACTAACCCTAATTACTTTGCTTATAAACTAGTTCATGAATGTTGATATTCACAGTCACCTTTTTTAATCAATTGTAGTTCATACACTAACATATTGTTTGCGTATACGAATGACCTAAACACAAGTTTTAATAAGTACTTACACAATAGGCACACAGACACAACACATCTATATAGATAGGTAAAGACATAATCTCACTTCTCATGTCATTTCATATCTCAAAACACGACAATGGCACAAGATCAGTACAAGTTCGTTTTCACTGCTAAAGAAGCAGAATCGGAAGGCGTCACCGAACCCATGAGGCTTCCAAATCTGATCGGAAAGGCGATGTCACTCGCTCTGGCTCCAATCTCCAAATACAAAGTCGGAGCCGTTGGACGCGCACGATCGGGTCGGATCTACTTAGGCGTCAATGTCGAATTACCAGGTCTTCCTCTTCACCACTCCATCCACGCCGAGCAATTCCTCGTCACCAACCTCGCACTCAACTCCGAGAAAGGCCTCCATCTGTTAGCCGTCACCATCTCTACTGACGGTAACGATTTCGGCGCACCGTGTGGAAACTGCCGCCAGTTTCTTATGGAGATCAGCAAAGCCCTTAACATCAAAATCCTGCTCAAATCAAAATATGAAGCAGAAGGGTCATTCAAGAGCCTTAGACTCCTCCTTCCGGACAGATTCTCTCCCGACGATGTCCTCCCAAAGGGTTCCCCTCTCCTTCTCGAGAAGCGCCATAACTGCCTCAGCCTTTCGGGTTCTGCCGAAGAGATATGCTCATCAGATTGTTCCCATTTGAAGTGCAAGGCTCTAGCCGCGGCAAACAATTCGTTCTCGCCGTACACTAACTCTCCGTCGGGAGTGGCGCTGCAGGATGACGACGGGAACTGGTACCGTGGATGATACATTGAATCAGTGGCGTCTAGCCCTAGTTTGGGACCGGTACAAGCTGCGCTGGTTGATTTCGTGGCTCGTGGCCTAGGTAAAGGGTTTGATAAGATCGTCGAAGCGGTGCTGGTGGAAAAGAAAAATGCGAGGGTGAGTCAAGAACGCACAGCGGAGATGATTTTAGACACTATAGCAGCTCCAAACTGTGATTTCAAGGTCTTCCATTGCTACGAGGATCTCGTAAAAAAAATGAATTATATTACAATACCGGAGGTAGAGAACGGTAAAAAAGGATACATAGTAAGGAAATAATACGCCAGTAGGGGATTACACTGGTCTTCGTTATTGAACTATTTTATTATCCTATCATAATTATTATGCTTTGTTGTCTTCTTGGTTGGGTTCATTAAACCTTTTAATAATGTCATAGAATCATAATTATGTTTTGTTTTCTTCTTTGGTTCATGTTACCTTTTACTATAATTTCAGTGTAGTAATCTTAACATCTCAAATCACTTTGTACTTATAAATGTCAGCTTACGAATATTTAAGAGTTGCTTCTCTTCTATAATGTGAACAAAAACTTCTTTTTTTGCTTTTTGCAAAACCAGAAAAAAATAGTCTGAATCTCCATTAATGAGTAAGATAAAAAATTCTCATTTGCAAACATATCCAGGTGGGGAATAAGTGGACCATTGATTGACCACTGGCAAATTTCTACTATAGTACACAACGGAGGAACAATAAAACTATCTGATTTCATAATTGAATATATATATTTTTCATAAAAGATGGGAACAACTTCTTTATGAACCCCTAAAAATTAAATGTATAATTATAAAAGTATAATGCTGTATCATTTTCCCTAGACCAATCCTAAACATAACAAATAGCAGTAGAAGCTTAGTCTAATTACAAAATTATAAAGTGTATCATTGCAACTTGAACCGTAACCAGGTAACCTCCATGGTAAAAAGTTAAAAGTTATGAGGTTCAAGAAGGTGGGATTTTCTAAGAATTTTGTTGAGAATTGAGACATAAAAGTGATTTCTCTGTTCTGTTCACATCATCTTACGTGCGCATGTAATTTGATTCTTTATGTTACTCTTTATTTCTTTGTAGCCTGTTATAAATAAAATTAAATGTACAATTGATAAATGTAGGATATACTATTTAAAAACATAAGGATACAGATGTTAATTACGTCATTTTTAATAACCGTATGATGTATTCCCAGAAAGATATTGTATGCAATAATGGCAATACCAATTTTTATTATCATGGACATTTAGGTTGCTTAACTACTCGTATAATCTAAGCTGAAACCCATTCACAGAAAATGTCATGCATGTGCTTATTAGTTTTGTGAGCTGATTTCCACTCTTTTTATAAAGTTTTTCTCCTTCTCATTCATTTCTCTTTTTTATTATGAAGGACTTTAATTAATGTTTATTATTTTAAATAGTTTTCAATCCATTCTTCACTTAAAAAATTAACTGGAAACTTAATAAACATAATCATATCACATAGTTTGAACTTTGAATTTGTGAGTTGTGCTCGCTTGTTTTTTTCCAAAAAAGAATCATAATATATATTAAAATTGAAATGGTCTACCAAAAAAACACTCATTCGCAATCAGTTTAGTTATCATTTTATGAATAAAATTCTCAAGTGAGGTCTATTTTACTTATTTATTCCTTGAAATTATGTGCCTAAGGAAAGACTGCTATATAATTAATTTTCTTACATCTCTTCAGCACAGTTGGTTTCTACAAACTACTAAAGTAATCCTAACTACTATAAAGCAAATTAGCTTTGATAAATGATTAGTGAGTCATCATGAGTCTTGTTATCGACGGATACAGTCACAACCTTGTTTATATTTTGTAATCTTGCGTGTGCGTGTCATTCTTCACGTACAATGTAAACACGTTATTTTAAAAGCATTCAGCATGCATACATCACACATATCTAGACTTTACTAATCTAGTAATAGTTTGTTTTGTCAAAGTTAATCCAGTCTAGTAATAGTTAGTGTGCATTTTCTAAGAAAAAAGGAACAATTATTTATACCATGGACTTGAAATCTTGATTATCATCAATTATTTTTCCGTCTAAATAAATCAAACACATTCTATATCGTATGTGTGACCACTAAATCACGAGTAAACATATATAGAATTTACCAACATTTGAACTAGTATTTTACAAATTAACTTCAAATTATCTTTTTTTTAAATCTTTATAACTCTTCAATTCAAACCATCAAAAATGTTACTACTTGCGAGTTAAGGACTCTAGACCATTCTTTTCCACTCTTCATTACATGTACTTTATATTAAGCAAGAAAATAACCCTAATTACTACTTTGCTTAAAATTTCATAAGTCTTGAAGTGGATCACGTCACCTTTATTTCTTTTATTATAATTAGTTTCGTATGCTAATGAGTAACGACGTAAACACGATTTTAAAAGTAACTTTTGAATAATCACACGGACACGGCACATCTATATAAATAGCGAGAGACTTGAGTCCACTTCTCATCTCATTTCCAATCTCTTAACACAAAATCTCAAACACGATCCCAAAATCACACAGAGACAATGGCACAACAGTACAAGTTCGTTTTCACTGCCGAACAAGCCGCATCCGAAGGTGTCACCGACCACAAGAAACTTCCGAAGCTAATCAGAAAGGCTAGGAATCTCGTTAAAGCACCAAGCAAAGTCGGAGCCGTTGGACGCGCATCATCTGGTCGATTCTACTTAGGCGTCAATGTAGAATTTAAAGGTCTTCTTCCTCATTTTTCCATCCACGCTGAGCAATTCCTGATCGCCAACCTTGCCCTCAATTCCGAGCCAAAACTCACTCACTTAGCCGTCTCCGATAATGGCACCGTCTTCCAAGACCCGTGCTACGACTGCACCCGCTTTCTTAAGGAGATCAACAATGCACATCAAATTGAAATTCTGATCAAAAACGCTCACGGCCGAGACGGATCATTCAAGAGCCTCGAGAGCCACATGCCAGACGAATTCGGCTCCGAAAGTATCCTCTCGGCAGAACCCTCTCTCCTTCTCATGGAGCGCGATAACTGTCTCGCCCTCATCGATGAAGATTCCGCCGCCGGAGGGATCTCCTCCAATGCGGACCTTTGTTCCTTTCTAAAGTTGGAGGCTCTAAAGGCGGCGAACAAATCATACGCGCCATACAGAAAGTGTCCGTCAGGGGTGGCGCTGTTTTGCGAAGGGGAAGTGTATGCAGGATGGTACATTGAAACAGTGGATCGGACCATTAGTTTGGGGCCAGTACAAGCGGCGCTGGTTGATTTCATAGCTCGTGGCGAAGGCAAAGGGTTCGATAAGATCACTGGAGCTGTGCTAGTGGAGAAGAAGGATGCGAAGGTGGGGCAAGAGGACACGGCGAGGAAGCTTCTAGAGAAGATAGCAGCTCCGAACTGCGATTTCAAGGTCTTCCATTGCCAGGAGGAGCGTAAAGATTGGATCACCGGAGCTGTGCTAGTGGAGAAGAAGGATGCGAAGGAGGGGCAAGAGGGGAAGCTTCTAGAGAAGATAGCAGCTCCGAACTGCGATTTCAAGGTCTCCCATTGCGACGAGGAGCTCAAAGATTGGATCAAACTATAATTAAAGGGATAAGTACTTTATATTTATACGATGATGATAGTTAACTGATGCATTACTACTATGATAGATAAAAAAAAAGTTAATACAAAGGATGAAATAAGCCAATAGGGGAAAGACATTGGTCTTGGTTATTAAACCATCATCGTAGTTTATGTTTTGTTTTCTTCTTCGCAGGGTTCATGTTACCTGCACTCATAAATAATGTCAATGCAGTAATCTTACGATCTTAAAACACTATGCACTTATAAATACAATGTCAACTTACGAATATTATTTAGTGAATTGCTTCTTTTCAAAAATGTGAACAATAGCCTCTTTATTGTTTTGCAAAAGCAAAAATAGATAAAAAATGCTTTTGCATGACTCTCAATTAATAAGTTAGACTAAGTGAATTATATTTTACCACTTTTTGAGTACATTACTTTCGACGAAACTACTAAAGTAATACTAACTTCTATAAAGCAATTATGCTTTGAAAATGGTTCATGAGTCATCCTGAGTTTTGATGACGGATACGGACAGAAACTCGTTTATATTTTGTAATCTTGCGTGTACATGTGATTATTCACATACGAGGTAAAAACACTATTTCAAAGCATTATATTCAACATGCACACACTTCACATATCTAGTAAAAGTAAGTTTGCAATTTTCAAAGACAAAGGGAATATCTATGTGTATTGTGTGGACTTGATATATTAGATTTTTAGATGCTTTCTTTTCAATATTAATAACGTATATACATTTTCTATATCATATTCTACGAGTAACCACTATCCTACGATCTACCAACATTTGAACTAGCATTTCACGAATAAATTTTCTTAATTTTTATTTTTTTTGGGTAAGTATATGATTCTTAGTAGAATTTTTATTACTATTATTTTTCTTCTTCTATGCAACTATTCAAACTATCAAAATGTTATGAATTTAGAGTTAAGGACTAATGATTTATATTTTACCACTCTTCATTACATTTATACTAACCTAGAGTAATATTCATAATTATATTTGTTAAAATGCTATTTCATAAGTCTTGCTAGTCACACTCACCTTTTTTTTTAACTTGTAGTGTTGGTTGCGTATGTGATTAACATAAACACCATTTTGATTTTTATCTACATTACTATTCAACCCATTAAAACGTTACTATTAATAGTTAAGGACTTATTGAATAATCTTTTACTACTTTAGATTATATTGCTTTCTACTAAACTAGAAAAATAATCTTAACTATGTTGCTAAAAAAATGGGTTCATGAGTCTTAATAGTCACAATCAAATTTTTCATCTTGTTGTATTGTTATCTTAATTGCAATGATGTAAGCTCCATTTTAATTTATTTATATATTACTCTTTTAACCATCAAAATATTATTAATTACGAGTCAGGACTATTGACCTATACTTTTACCATTCTTCATTACATTTACTTTCTACTCATGCAACTAGAAAATTAACCATAACTACTTTTCTTAAAAATCTGTTTCATGAGAATGGAAGTGTTGCAATCACCTTTTTATATATCTTGTCGTAAGTAATTGTTTGTGTATACGAATGAGTAAACACGGTTTTAAAAAGTACTTTGACAATAAGCAAACAGACACAACACACCTCTATAAATTAAAAAACAACTATAGGCTTGCTTCCACTTCTCATCTTATTTCATATCTTTAAACATATAAACTCCAAACACAATCCTAAATCAGACAGAGACAATGACACAACAGCTCAAATTCATTCTCACTCGTGAAGAAGCAGCATCCAAAGGCGTCTCCAGGCCCAGTGACTTAGTGAAGCTAGAAGAAGAAGCGATGATCCTGGCTAGGGCTCCAATCTCCGGCGTCCAAGACGCAGTCCTTGGACTTGCCTCATCCGATCGAATCTTCTTAGGCGTCAATGTCGAATTTGAAGGCCTTCCTCTTCACCACTCCATCAGCGCCGAGCAATTCCTCGTCGCTAACCTCGCACTCAACTTCGAGCAAGAACTCCACGCTTGCCTCATTCCGTCTAGATTCTACCTCGAAAGCTTCGAGGAAGACGTCCCTCTCCTTCTCGTGCCGCAGAATAACCGCCTCGCCCACTCGGATCCATTTTCCGCCGCAGAGATCTGCTCAAACCCCGAGCATTGTTCTCATCTTAAGTGTAGGGCCCTAACGGCGGCAAACAAATCGAACGCACAGTATAGCAAGTGTCCGTCAGGGGTGGCGCTGATTTGCGAAGGGGAAGTTTACGGAGGATGGTGCATTGAATCGGCGGCGTATAACCTTAGTTTGGGACCAGTACAAGCGGCGCTTGTTGATTTTATGGCTCGTGGCGAAGGCAAAGGGTTTGAGATGATCACTGGAGCTGTGCTGGTGGAGATGAATGATGCGAAAGTGAGTCAAGAGGCCACTGCGAGGATTCTTTTGAAGACTATAGCCCCCGGGTGCAATTTCAGTGTCTTCCGTTGTCACAAGACCGCAGAAAATTGAAGCATGTTTATGCTGCCTTGATGATAGATTACTGATGCGTATACTAAAGATGATAGATAAAAAATGCTAATATAAAGGAAACTAACCCAGTGGGGGAATTACACATGCATATTCTGGTGATTAAAACTTATGATGATAAAATAGTATTAATCATAATTATGTTATGTTTTGGGCTTCTTCTTTGGTTTTATGTATTGTTACCTTAATTACCTTTTAAATAATGTCAATGCATAATCTTTCACGATGTCAATTCACTTTGCACTTAGAAATGTCACTGTTTTTGTTTGTCACAATACTTGGCTCCAAACGAATAATATTCTGAATTGCTTTTGTCATTACGAATAACATATTGTTCTATAAACCTACGATTATCCGATTTTTTTCCTACATTAGATACGGACCTTATTAAATCATATATTATTGTGTCTTCTGTTTATGATAAAATTAAAATAAGAATCTGACGTAATAAAGTTATCGAACCTTTTTTGGTTTTGCAGAAGCAAAAAAAAGTAGTAAAATAGATATCTTTGCATGAATCTCCATTAGTTGGTAAAATAAAAGTCTCACTTCCAAACGTATCGAAGTAGAGAATAATGTGGTCCACTGACCAATGGCAAAACTCCTACTAAGTGCGCAATTGGATAATAAGAATTTAGAAGGGTTGAATTTAAGGATTATATATTTGTTTTTCACAGAAGATGGTAACAGCTTCCATGAACTCCTAAAAGTCTTATTACAAAAGTATAAAGATTTATTTAATTTCCACATTTTTGTTTTTACTATATTCAATACCATGAAAATGTGACGAACTACAACTATTGAATTATTATTTAATTACTACTCTTTAGCACATTCCTTTCTAGTTTCTACTAAGCTACTAAAGTAATCCTAACTACTATGAAACAAATTTTCTTTGGAAAAAAGGTCACGAGTCATTATGCATCTTGAATAATTTTCTTATTTTATATATTTACTATTCATACCATGAAAATGTATTAAAGTAAAATTATTTCATTGATTTTGACCACTCTAATTTCTACTAAACTACCAACGTAATCCTAACTACTTTTTGTTTGCTTTGAAAACTGGTTCATGAGTTAATTTCAACAAGAAAAAAAGAAAAATGGTTCCTGAATCACACATGAATCTTATAATGTAATCACTCAATCTAGTTTGTATGTTGTAATCTTACATACGAGGTAAAGACATCGAAGTAGAGAATAACGTGGTCCATTGAGCAAACTCCTGCTAAGTGTTAGGGCCGGCTCAACACTATCAAAGGCCCTAGGGCAAAATAACATTTTGGGCCCATAAAACCTTTTTTGGGTCTTTTAGTATATAAAAAAAAAGGGGAGATTTTTATAAATGTACCAAATTTTATTAAAATCTTGAACAATATACCCAATATATGGATATTTGAAAACTACAGATTTTTTATTGAAGTTTTACCATAATTAAATATAATGGATAAAATTAATTGACATTTTCTAAAATAGTTTGAATATCTAATTTCTTAAATATAAACAGTTTAGTTTAAAAATAAAATTTGTTATAACTAATTAATCAATTTATTTAGTGTCTTATTTCTAATGGTTTCTATTTATTAAGGACAAACATGTCATTTTAAAACCAATATAAAATATATTTCAAATAGTGTAATATTATAGTGTAGATTTCAAATTAATACTAAAATATAAGGTATACAATCAAATTAATCCTAAAGTAAAACACTTCTGCAAAATTTATATAACTAGTTGTTTATAATCATATGCCAATAATCACAATACAATAACTTCTTAAAAGCAAATCTAAATGTAATGTCAGAACAATATAAATCTAGGAATTTCCAATGTTACATGAAACAGAGAAGATTTTTTACATATTGGTACATCAAGCTCTACATTCAAGATATCTTTCGAATAATGTATATATTAGCTTAACTTGCGAGAGGGTAAAACCCCAAAGATTCAATAAAGAAACCCTAAATTGAAGCCCAAGAAATTCAATAACGATACCCTAAATTGAGACACGAAAACCTTGAATAAAGCGAAATCAAAATAAAAATTGAGGCATAACAAAGCTATATATACTAGTGAATAAAGAATCCCTGCTTCACATTGACCAAGAAACCACAAATTTGAAACAAAAATCATGACGAAGAGGTTAGACTTTGAACTTAATCATATTCAAAACTTACACTTCTACTATACAAATGAACCATAAACTCTACATCACACTACATATCTATAGAAGTTCCATCAAACCACAATGATACCGCTGCTGCTTCCCTCCATCTCTTGCTCCTTCCATCTCTTTACAAGTTCTAATACACTTGTGTCCTCCCTGTCGTTGTCTACGATTTCACTAGGCTTCCAAGTGTCACAGAGTGAGGTAAGTGTAGAGACAACATACTTCATCTCTGGTCTCTGAGTGAGCTCCTTGGCGCAGCAGTGAATTGCTAGTCTCGCTACGTCGTCAATGATGTTGCGGTTCTCTTCATTCACTTAAATTGTTTCGTCAATGGCTTCTCTAAAAGAGTTTTTGTCGATGCAGACTCTCCTGAACCAACTGAGAATGTGATGTTCAGCATCTGATCGCTTCTTGTCTAAAGCTTCCTTGCTTGTGACTAACTCCATGAGAATAACTCCAAAACTGTAGACATCAGCTTTTGTAGTTACCCTTCCAATCAATGCACTTACAAAGTTTAAGCTGTTAGATAACAATAACATTGGTGATCCGATGTAATAAACATTAACAGATTAGAGAAGAAGCATACATGCGTATTCAGGTGCCATGTAACCATATGTGCCGAGGATAGACTTTGTCATGATTGATTCGTTGCCCTCTGCTGTAGATCGGGTCAAACCAAAATCTGAAACCCTACAAAAAAACAAAAACTTTTAAGAGAAAAATAACGGTAATATCGATTGGACTACTTTTTTCGATCAGCTTTTTTGTAAAATTTGAGGATATTAAATGATCGTATTTAAAATTATTGTCAAAATACTTAGATTTGTTATTTTTGATCCAAAAAGTTCAAAAATATATATAAAGCATGATAATAACGAAATAATAAACAATACATCCTCAAACCAACTATTTTAAAATGCATAGAGTTTGGAGGAATAAGGAGAAATCTTGAAAATTTATATATATTTTGCTTGTAGTTTGCTTTTGTTTTTCTTATGTTTTATCTTCTTTTTTTGCTTTAAATTAAACATGATTAACAAACTTTATATTTTGGTAATTCTAGAACACTATAACATATTAAAAAAATTATAAACAAAATAATTCTTCATAGACAATATAAACCTATGTAATTATCTCTTTGAAATAAATAAATTAAATATGTTTATTAGGAATAAGTCTTAGTTGGTTTTGCTTAACATTTACCAAATGTAAAAATATTGTATTCACTCTGGGACTAGGCCGGTTGATATTAGCGAGACGTCTAAACCACCTCAGATATTTTAGAGAGTTCCTTTTAAACACTTATCTCTTTTACAATTATCTAATTTTTTTACTAAAATAAAAATTTAATTGTATAATCAAATTATAGTAAAATATTAATATTTTTTTTATTTGAGAATTTTTTGGGGTTCTCTTTGTTGGAGATGGTCTAACTACTTCTTCATGTCGTGTCTAAAAAGTAAAATGGTATATATAGCCAAATCCCTATTGCATTTGAACTTGATAATTGTTGTGATAAAATTAAAAACTAGATCATTGTTCATATAAAGTTACAACCTTTCAATTCGTAATTGTTGAAAATGAGAGAATCGATTGGATAATTTGTAATAAGTGATAACTGAGAAGAGGATCACACTTGTCTTCGTTATTGTATTGGCTTGTTGGAGATAATTAGATAGGAATTCTATCATAGGATAATGTTTTTAATCAGCACGCAAAATTGCCTTTTATTTGTCACCAAGGTCTCTGACATGCATCAGTACATCAATATCCACATCCTGAATTTTGATCGCAAAAGAGCTCAAGTTCTTTTTGCAGCATGTTAACGTTCCTTCACTGGATATGCGTTGTTTTGAACTATGTAGACAAATTCAGGAAAGAAAAACTGAAAATCTTGTGCTCAATTGTGAAGACTTAAGAGGAAGAAGAAAGTGACGAAGATGATGTGTTCATTGCCACTTTCTCTTCATCATCTTCCAAGACGAACAACATCTCTGTATTCCTCCTACACATGCCATGAACCAGAACAACGGGCAAACCAGCCAAAACCCCGATCACAATACCGCGGGATACATCTGTTAGTAGAAATATACCGATCGTGAGGACCAACAAAACCAGCACCAAAGTAGAATCATCGATCACACTGCCAAATATCACCCATGGTTCATTATCACGGGAGTAGACATATAGCCATGCTACTATCAAGATAACAAAGACGGAAAGGTGGACGGGTTGCCAAAGCATGCTGATGAAGATACTAACAATGAAGATAACAATGTAGTTGGTTCGAAAGATCATGATGTTGGATTTGATTCGTTCAGTGGCAACGCTAAAGGAGATAGGAAGGCTAAAGGCACTACATTGGACAAGTTCAAGCCATGGCCTTTGAGAGCTAAGACCTAACGAGATCAATTCTTTGGCTCGTCCTAATAAGCTCAGGCTCGACGAAGCATTTTCTTGGGATGGTATAGTGCCATAGGTTGTCATATTCTTTCACAAGCAACAAACAAAAAAAAAAAGGAAGGAAAGAAACAGAGTACGTCCCCAGAGGAATCTATATGGACTAAAGAATGTGAAGCAACCTAATTTGAAGAGAAAAATCTGTGTTGGCTCAATGTTTCTGAGGTAGTTAGATCATCTATCTTATTTGGGAATGTTTTATTTCAGGACACCAGAAGAGAGGCAGATACAAGCAGAGATATTCAAAGGAATGAATGGATACCCTTAAACTTCTCAAATCAAATCCTTATACTATAACGAGACTGTCATTACATGTAATTTCTAGAAAATAGATTCTTAAGAGAGTCATTAGACTCGAAATACAGACACAAACATTCTACTGAACCAAAAGAAGTTTTTTGATATACATATACTAGTGAACCAGTATAAATCCATTTATATCTGCGTATCAAAGTCGGAGATACATCCTTCACCATAGTCTCTGATAGCCTAATCGTTAGCTTCACTGGCTGCTAGCATCTGAAGCAATAGCCTCACCACGATAAACTCTCCATGGTCCTCGATAGAATACTGGCTTCATCAGAGGCACTGTTTTCCCTGGGTGCTCTTCCCAAAACTTCTCCTGTTTACAGAGAGTGGAGTAACATAAAGTTCACACTCAAACAAGAAACATAACTGATACTAACACAAAACAGTGTAAGAAACACATTGACAAAGAATACAATATACTACAGAACAATGAATTAGATTAGATACTAATCAAGACGTAAAAGCTTCATTGAAAGACCTAATGAACCATTCCCATGAAAAGCAATTCAAGTATAGTTCTTTTCATGATCACACAATCCTTTATTAGTAATCAACAATGAATCATTTCCAATTTTATCACATTTCGAACCCTAACATTTACCAATCACGAGAATCAAATTAGAACCCACAAATCTAATAGCAATTCCGGGCCTGAATCGATAACAATACGAAGCTGACCTTGTAGAGCTGCTCTGTAACTGCAGCGCCGATGACGCCGGTGTAAAAGGCGGCGACATAGATAGTAATCAAAGTTGTGAAGGTTTTTGGTCGACGGTAAGGTTCGATCATTTCCCAAACAGCAAATCTCTCGAACTTATTGTACTTATAATCAGCATATTTCCTCCATAGTTGGCTCCACACTCCTTGCATCTCTCAGATTTCTCTCTTCTCAAACCTTCGCCGAATTTTGGATTTCTCCGTCTAGCTGTTTCGCGGCGGCGCGTGGGAACCTGAGAAAAATCTGATATCAAAAGGCAAGACTTTAAACGTTAAAACGTTTACCAAACAGTCCTCTTATTCCTACATGTTTTAGTTTTCAGCCCTTAACTTATCTTTAACACTTAAAAGTCTTGAGCTCACATTTGTAAATTTTTAAAAAATCTTATTTGATATGATTCTTGTAAATTTGTAAATTGTAATCACAACACATGATTATTGTAACCATTGTGCTATGTATTTGTTTTTCACTATCGTTCGGTAAGTTGAGAAAGTTATAAATTTACCCCAAAACTATGGAAATGAGACTTATGCAACCTCACATGACTTCATCAATAAGCTTGCTTTAAAGCAATAAAGAACAGCAGTAGTGAAAATACATTTGCAATTGACTATTAGCAGAAGAATCGTAACTGGCTTTAGGAAGTATTCTTTTACACCCAAAAATATGACGATATACAGAATTTTAAGCTGAGTATTTGCTTGAGCAACCAAAGATTGTTGCCTTAGTAATATATCTAAAAATCTGGCACTTCAACTTGATGCAGCTGGTTTGGCTAATGTTAAGCCTTCAGGTACCTTGGCTGGACCGAGGCTGCAACGATCGGTATTGTGCAGTTGGATTGCATCTTTTATCTTCTGAAACTGAATACACACAAATATTCAAAAGAAGAGGATGTCAAATAGTAATCAGAGACAGACCAAATGCATTCAACCGGTTTTGGTATCAATATCAGCAAAGGGTCTATAATATTTGATAGATCCTATCGAAAAAGAACAACGAAGTAGTTCTCTTTGTTTGAAGCGTTATGCCAAGCTCTAGTTGCGGAAAAGGTGAAACCGAAATAGCCTTCTTTACCTTAGCAAGAGAACATGAGAATGACTCAAGCTGACCATCAGCTCCACGGTAAAAGTGGAAAAAAGGAAGCACTCTCACGTTCAAACTCTTGCACATCGGTTTATTCTCATCAAAGTTTACTTTAAGGAACACTATATCGGGATGTTCCACCGCTGTCTTGCAAAGCTGAAAACATTTTCAAAACAGACACAAAAAAAACATCTAAATTTCTCACAGAATCACGAAAGAGAAATGAAACTCTTATAGTTTCATGGAATAGATACGTCACATGACACTAACCTTTGGGAACAATGCTCTGCAAGAAGCACACCAAGTTCCATAAAACTCTACAATAACTAATCTTTCACCCGCACCGCTTAAAGCGCTCAAGAACTCTTCAGTAGAATGAATATCGACCATGTTTGGAGCATTCCTCTCCCACCATTTCGGTGGCTCTGTCTCGGCTACATTTTCATCTACCTACACCACAAACCCACATCAGAAACATAAAACTATGGCCGAAAGCATCACCATCTAATCAAAGCAATCAATAGCATCACCGTCTCTAACAAAAAAACTGAAACTTTAGACTAAATTCTAAACATCTGAAGTGGAATGAGAACATAACAGTGAGCTAAGGTCACAATTCACGTTTAGGCTCTAGCTAGAGGCGAAAGACCAAATCGAATAACAAGAGATCAGAAATGGGCTCAAGAGTCTCAATTTCCAAAAGGGTATACGATTTACGGACAGAATCAGCTAAAAGGCAAGACATTTGTACCTTGACACGAACCACTTGGCTCTTGGGTCGTCTAAGGGGGAGATGGCTTCCGAGACCAGAAGATGGGTGGTAATGAGAAGACGAGCAGGAAGGAGAAGATGAGAGAAGACGCAATCTCTTGTCGGAATTCAGATTCGAGTTTGGAGGTAAGCAAGGTTGCAGAGGATTAAGAGCGGTGGCAAAGGAGCTGAAGGACGAGGAGACACGAATGGCTTGAACCGACGTCGTCGTTAATCGCACAACTCCAGCCATCTAAATGCACCCAGAGAGAGAGATAGAGACTGAGATTGTTCTTGGTTTTGAATCTTCTCCGAGAGATCCTCTAAGGAGAAGAAGATCAGAAACTGTCTGGTTCAGATTCCAGTGATATTTCTCTCATCATGTCTCTCCAATTATACATAGACGCGATTTTTCAACATTAAATAGCGTTTAAACCGCCATCATCCACTTGGCGTTTTGTCGATATGATAGTTGAAAAAGCGTAAACGCGTTTTTGTTTCTCCGTTAGAATCGTGTTTTAACACGGAACGCAGATAAGTAATGCTTTTTTCTTTACACACATAACAAACTTATTTACTTAAATGCCATCTATGTTTATTTGTTATTTGGATCCCAACTTTAATTGATGTACAAACACAGAAAAATCTAAAGAAAAATATCAAATTTGAAGGCGATTTGGGTTTAATTAGATTCGTATTTTTGATCAATCAAGTCTAGCATATACTTAGGTTTGATAAGTTTTCTACTTTCGATCACGATTTTAAAAGAGGAAGGTTCTTGTTATAAGGATTTAAGTGAATCTGTTCTGTTCCAATAAACTAAGCAAGTAATGAAAGAAAAAACATAACATGTGATGCAACAAAATCATTGCAAGAAAATAGGACACATCGGTGATAAGTGTTGATAATTCCAACATACACTAAATTGTTTCCAATTATTGGCAAAGAATCGAGTATCCAATTCAAAGCATTGTTTCTTTGAAGGAAAGTACAAAGCTTCCAATCTTGGCATCAAATGTCAAGACAAGTTTCATACTCCGAAATACTACAATACGTTTTAGTGCAACTTCGTGATGAAATCATACAAAAACAGCAATCAGATCAAAACGCATAAAACGTCTAAGAGGTCAAACGCGTTTATGTTTTGACAACAAAGTCTCAAGAGTCTAGACTGCCTTTTATTGACAGAAGAATAAACTTACCCTACTCTTCTACACGCGTGGCAAGAGAATGCTTGAAGAAAACTCATCAGATCCATTGTTTGGTGCTGCCTTAAGTCCTAGAATCGAACTGATCACATTGTATATCTGAACATTCTCAAAAGAAGGCACTTTCCTTCCTTTTGAGAACATAGGACCATGCCCGATGAATATAGTTCTCATCGAAAAGAAGGCATTGTCATACCCGTGAGCTCCACCGCATTCCTTGGCTTTACTTTTCTTCTGCTCCACCTTGAAGCCCTCATCGACTAGTCCTATAATAGGCGGGATGCGGTCACTGTCTACATAATGCAGCCTGCTAGGTAAATCCTCTTTGAGATAAACCTTCAAGTACTTCCCATTCTCTACTTTACCCGAGCTCAAACCTTCGTTTATCTTAGCCACTATATCCGCTGCATCGTGCCCTGAAGGGGGTTGAATCGCTAGCAACGGAGTGTAGTACTGTACCCAACTGCTAGGGATTTTGATCCAAGGAGCTAAATCATCTAAAACCACCAATTTTTTATCGCAAGTTCCAACCATTCCATGATCACCAACCATAATCATAGTCACATCCTCAAAAATCCCTCGTTTTTCTAACCCATCAATTAATCTTCCTATTAACCGATCAATGTTAACTACAGCTTCTGTGATCTGAGGATCATCAGGGCCAACTTGGTGACCTTGATGATCAGGATCTTCAAAGTAAAGCGTCATAAAACTCGGGATTTCGTTACTAGGCAAATCGAAATAGCTCAAAATAGTATCAACCCTATCATCAAAAGGAACAGAGCCATTGTAGTTTTGACATAAACCTTGAGGACAATTCCAAGAGCCTTTGTGTACCTCAGAGCCAGGCCAGAAGTAAGTAGCAGCCTTAAGTCCTTGGTTCACAACTGTCTCCCACAAAGGCTCACCTAACCACCACTCTGGTTCATGACTAGCCATTGTGAAAACGTTCCCTGTTTCTGGATCAACAAAGTGGTTATTGATGATTCCATGATAAGCTGGGTATAGACCTGTGACGATAGAGTAATGGTTAGGGAAAGTTAGTGTCGGAAAAACAGGGATTAGACCAGTCTCAGCTTCGGTTCCGTTGGCTATTAATCTGTGGATGCTCGGTAGTTTGGTCTTGAACTGGTACCCGAAACGAAACCCATCTGATGAAATCAAAAGAACAACAGGCTTGTCGAGTTTCTTGAGCGGACGAGCTACGGATCTGTCGAAAGCTGGTGACTTTGAGATTTGGTTTAAGGAAAGGACAGGTTTTTGAGAAGAGAAGAAGAGGAAGGCGAAAGCTGAAGCGGCGGATAGAGCGATGCAGGTGACGAGAAGTAGAGATGTGAAGATGAAGCAGCTTGAGATGCTTCTAGTGGAAGAATCAGAACCGGAGGAATCTGTGTGATTGTCGAGAAGTGCGATTGATTGGCTTGGTGGGTCTTGGTCTTCTTCTTGTGGAACTGATTTAGGTTTTTTAGCTGATAATGTGTCGCCGGAGATCATTGCTTCTCTTCTGATTTAAACCCAATTGGTTGATGATGATGCTTCTCTCAAAATCTCAGAAAGTTATAAACTTTTATGTTTAGATTAATAATTAATTTAAAAAGACACGATCTCGTGAGTTTGCTTAGCTTTTAGTACTTGGAGTAGTTCGTTGGTAGTGAGTAGTGACTTCCACATTCCGTTTTCCATGGATCGAGATTTTTCTAATGGACGCTCCTGAATCAGCCACGTTTCCGGGTAAGAAGTCCATCATTCTTACATTTTCTTCTTTTGGTTCGAGTAGCTTCATAGCTAAAGTGCGTAGATGGCTAAAGCTAATAGACTTCTTACTTGATCAGTTACTTCTCTTTCACCATTCCATCACCTTTTTTCCTTTTTCTTTTTAGAATTGGGCTTGCAAATAAATTTTAAGGAAAAAAAATATTACAAACCAGTTTTATGGGCCTAGCCCAGTGAACATACTTATCCCACTTACTCTTATGGTCCTAGTCTAGTAGTCTTTGTAGACTTGTAATATCAAAGAGACCCGGTTTAGTATCCTCTTCACACATTCTCTCTTATTCATTTCAATTCTTTTAGTGATGGATGGTCTGGCAGATTCATTTTGGTTCAGGTAAATGCACGTTGTGACTTATGAGAAGCTTTTGTTGTTGGTTACTATTCTTTAATTGAAAAAAACAAAAACAAAAAAGGTATAACAAAATACTGATAATTAACTTTGAAAACTGGCAGATCGAACTATAAAATATAATTTATTTAAATGAAATTGTTATATATATATATACATATATATATATATGTATGTATATATCAGTTTGTATTGTAATTTTATAAAATCTTTTGCTAACAATCTTGATTCTCGAATTCGACGTATGCCACCTCAATAATACGTGATTATCAATATTAAGTTTATTAACTATAACATCGATAACTACGAAATTAAAATGGATCATTAGATTTTAAATTCTGTGCGATATAGTCACATGCTAAAGATCTTCCTAAATACTAGCTAGTGATATAGAATCACAGTTTTCACGTTAGTATATCCAGCTAACTTTAATTTTGAAAGTTCCAACGTATCAATAGAAATATTTTCAAGAGTTCCACTAATTAAGTCAGGAAATGGCCAAATATTGAAAAAATTACATATCCATTGCTATACCATAGGATAGAGATCAATAAATATAAAAAAGAGGATAGTGTATAGAGTATATATCTCAAATAGCAACGTATTCAGAGACAATAAAGACAGCCAACTTAAAAAAATATACAAAAAATCGTAGAGCTACACATTCATTAGTTGGTGTAAACCTAAAATATATTTTTATTAATTCATAATTCAGTATGTTAATTCAAATAATTTAGGTCTATTTAAGTATCTTGCACATTATTCTTATACTAACAAAATTATTTTCATAACATATTATTTGTTGATACACCATTGATTTAGAGCTAAAAGCCTAAAACTTCAAAATGCATCCGAAAGTAAACGCCATACTGCAACAAACTTAGATTATTGTTTAGCTTCATTCTACTTGTGATGTTTCTCCAAATGGCAAGAGAAGACTACGAGTAAACAAAGAAGAACCGTTGTTCGGAGCTGGTCGGAGTCCGAGAATCTCTGCAACAGCATTATAGACCTGAACATTCTCGAACGATGGCACTTTTATTCCTCTCCTAAACCTTGGACCATATCCAACAAAGATTGATCTCATAGAAAAGAACATATTATCGTATCCATGAGTTCCAGAACATTCTTGAACGTATGTTCTGTTCTGTTTAACCATTAGACCTTCTCCCACCATTCCGATGATCGGTGGAATCCGAGAACTATCGGAATAATGCAGCCTTTGCGGTAAATTCTCCTTCAAGTAAACCTGCAAAAACTCTCCGTTGGCTACTTTCCCTGAGCTCAAAGCTTCGTTCATCTTCCTTACGAGTTCTGCATTCTTCTGTCCTGGATTCTTGACATCTTTGCCCCAGCGCGGATTCATCGCTAGCACCGGACTATAATCTTGGATCCAATCCGCGGGTATCTTGATCCAATCGGCTAAATCATCAATGTAAATCACTTTCTTGTCACAGTTAGTAACCATTCCGTGATCACCAAGCAATATCACATGAACATCACTAAAAACCTTCCTCTTCTCCAATCCCATGATGATCCTACCGATCATTTTATCGACCTTTGAGACGGCTTCCGTGACGCGAGGATCATCAGGGCCGTACTCATGGCCTTGTATGTCCGGTTCATCGAAATACAGAGCCATGAAATCAGGGATTTCTCTCTCTGGAAGATCGAAATAGTTCAAGATCGTATCGACTCTTTCTTCTAAAGGAACTGAAACATTGTAAGGAGCTTTACAAAAGCCTTTTGGGCAGTTCCAAGACCCTTTGTGGACGTCAGCGCCTGGCCAAAAGTAAGTCGCAGCCATGAGCCCTTGGTTCACTGCGGTCACCCACAACGGCTCACCTAACCACCATTTAGGGTTTAGGTTCCTGTTGAATAGTTCCCCACTTACCGGATCGGTAAATTTGTTCATGATTATGCCGTGGGAAGCCGGATAGAGTCCGGTAGCGATTGAGTAATGGTTTGGGAACGTCATGGTGGGGAAAACCGGAATTAAACCGGTCTTAGCTTCGGTACCTCTGGATATGAGCAGATCGATGTTTGGTGTCTCTGTCTTGAATTGGTAACCGAACCGGAAACCATCGCAGGAAATTAACAGAACCACCGGTTTGTTGAGCTTCTTGGGGGGTTGGGGTCTCCTGACGTAGGAAGATGGGGAGTCCGAACCATTGGCAGTGACGGCTACGGAGAGGACAATGAGAACGGTTAGAGATAACTTGTACAATATGTAACCGGAAAAACCGGACCGGCCAGGTTTACTTTTCGTCATTGAGAGAGAAAGTTTTGATGGTGATTGGTTGAGCTCTAGCAACGTTCACATTCTTTATAGAGCGGCAAAGTTCTTTTTTTTTTCTCTTTATATATATAACAAGAATCTCTCGTGTTTTATTTTTGATTAACTAACTAATTCTTCTTCTAGTGTTAAGTGGCAGGTAATGGTGGGTGATATAACTTTTTGAAGTGTTGACTGTCTTGTCGGCAAGTAATAGATTCTCTAATCTCAAATCAATAAAAGCATCGTATGGTTTTAAATGCTATTATGATAATAGTATTAACATATGAATTAAATGACTCATCTACTGAAAAGTTGTTGAGATTTCTGATTTTCCCCATGTTTTTCAGAATCCTTTCACGTCCTGATCTTTATTTTTAATTAATACATAGGGATGGCCGAATATGATCGGACTCGAGATTCGTGACTTCATCAACACAATGGAAATTGGTGAAATGATAAAGAAAACGGTGAGTAATCTATATATTTTAATTGGAATAGATTTCTAGCCAAAATCTAAAATTTAGTCTCCAAGATCTAAAAAATCAAATATACTTAAAATACTTTCCAATGATAAAAAAAAGAAAAAAATGTATTAGGAACAAAGTATATGAACCACCATTTGTTTGGTCTCTAAAACGTCTCCTTTCAAATCAAAATTACCTCAAAAGTTGAAGAGATTTATTTGGTAAAGGAATTAACTACGGAAAAAACAACCCCTCTTTCTGTTGATGCATGGGTCTGCTCTTTTCCAATCTTATCTCCCAAAATTAAACAAGTCCAAGAGTTTTCTATATCGAACAATTGACATATCGAGGGAGAGTGAGAAAGAGAGATCTTCTTACATCACTATTATTGAGTAACTTTAATGTAATAAATTAATTCATATCAAGTAGATCATGATATGTTGAATAAACGTTACTATCAATATAATATTTACTAAACTGGACTTTTATGGATTGAGAGGTACATGTGACTGACTGCAATATATATATAAGTAGAAATAATTAGTTTTGAGTATTGCATAGTGTGTGATGTGACTTACTACTAAACATCCTACAAAAATGATATTAATTGAATTATTTTAGGAACAATTTAGGTAATGATTTAGATATATACATTCGAATAAAAAAAGAAAAGATGCCGAATTGTTCTATTAACGTCGCTTCAGTCCACGAAACCTGGTTATTCAAAAACATTAAGGGTCACAAGATTGAGCACATAGATTAGTCACTCATTATCATCTTACTTATTATTCATGAGCTAAGTGATTTTACTTCATTTTACTTCCCTTGTTGCTCCAGAAGGCAAGAGAATGCTCCGAGGGAACAAAGAAGAACCATTGTTCGGAGCTGGTCGGAGTCCAAGAAGCTCTGCAACGACGTTATAGATCTGCACATTCTCGAATGATGGCACTTTTTTTCCTCTACTAAACCTAGAACCATGTCCGACAAAAATAGTCCTCATCGAGAAGAGCTCGTTGTCATAACCATGGTCTCCATAGCAAACTTGAGCATTTGTTCTGTTCTGTCTGACCATTAGACCTTCTCCGACAATTCCTATGATCGGTGGAATCCGATAACTCTCTGAAAAATGCAGTCTCTCTGGTAGCTTCTCCTTCAAGTAAACTTTCAAAAACTCTCCGTTTTTTACTTTCCCTGAGCTCAAAGCTTCGTTCATCTTCGCCACGACTTCCGCGTTCTTTTCGCTTTGATTCTCGACATCTTTCCCCCACTGAGGATTGATTGCTAGCACTGGGCTGTAAGCCTGGATCCAAGCCGCGGGTATCTTGATCCAATCCGCTAAGTCATCAATGTAAATCGCTTTCTCGTTACACTCACAGTTGGTCACCATTCCGTGATCACCAAGCAATATCACATGAACCTCATCAAAGATCTCCCTCTGCTTCAGCCCCTTTATCACCCTACCAATCATTTTATCAACCCTAGAAACAGCAGTCGTAACCCGAGGATCATCAGGACCATAGTTATGACCCGATTGGTCTGGCTCATCGAAATACAACATCAGTAAATCAGGAACTTCGTCCTCAAGGTGATCAAAATGGCTCAAGACCGAATCAACCCTTTCTTCTAAAGGAACTGAAAGATTGAAATGTGGACAATATCCTTCAGGGCAAGTCCAAGAACTTTTTAGAACTTCAGAGCCTGGCCAAAAGTAGGTCACAGCCTTGAGACCTTGGTTTACTGCGGTTACCCACAGCGGCTCACCTAACCACCATTTTGGTTGTAAGCCTTTGTTGAACACCTCTCCCGTAACCGGATCGGTAAACTTGTTCATGATTATACCGTGGTAAGCCGGGTAGAGTCCGGTTGCGATAGAGTAGTGGTTTGGGAATGTCATGGTGGGGAAAACCGGGATTAAACCGTGTTTGGCCTCAGTTCCTCCGGATATGAGAAGGTCGATGTTTGGTGTGTCCGTTTTAAATTGGTAACCAAACCGGAAACCGTCGCAAGAGATCATTAAAACCACCGGTTTGTTGAGCTTCTTGAAAGGCCAGGGACGCCTGGTTTTGGACGGCCGAGAATCCAAACCTTTGGTACCGGCGTTAACGGCCGCTGCGGCTGCGATGGTGGCTACGATGAAAATATTAAGAAGGAAGATGAGAGAAAGTTTGAAAGAAATAACATTTTTGGTTTTAGCCATTTGAAATAAGGTTTGTTATGGTTCTTGCAGCTCATGTTATTTATAGAGCGTGAGAATGTAATTTCTCCCTTTTTTAATAACAGAATTAGACTTTTATTGAAATTTTGATGCTGCATATTGCTCATGTAATGCATGGGCGATCGATGGTAGTTGGTACATAATAGCTAGTGATATATAAAATCAGAATTATTTGGGGTTTTGTCTTTAATTAAGGAGGATATTTAATTGCCTGTCTGTTTAGATTTTTTTTTTTTTTTTTTT